>Ga0265299_10000095_pt1 | contig 124221 bp, 150 predicted proteins | sample AusTroGonzalo_MG_4_FD_193485 | JGI IMG/M metagenome (GOLD analysis project Ga0265299, IMG submission 193485) | Bovine rumen microbial communities from tropical cattle in Woodstock, Queensland, Australia - Gonzalo_02 | ecosystem: Host-associated > Mammals > Digestive system > Stomach > Rumen ... | reverse complement strand
ATAACATTCGACGGCGTCCGCAGATACCTGTACGGTCTGTCTATGTGCAAAGGAAAGTACGACATTTCACGCTTGGACGATTCGTTCAGCGCAAAAATAAAAACACAGACGTCAATATGAGGATAACCGACAGCGGAATGGAAATCAACTCCGGAAGGAAACTCCCCGACGGTATGGCGAACGACCCGTCGCGCCGCTTCGTCTATGACAAGCACTGCGGCGGCAACACGCTGTGGGTTCTGCTGTGCAGTTTCAGGTCTTCCGAAATCGGGGTCTATGTGTCAGGCGTCCTGTTCGACAGAAAGTCATACGAAACGTCCGAATACATACCCGACCTGTTGGAGTTGCACAGGATTACGGAGAGACAGTGGGTTAACGGTATGCTGTCCGTCCACTATGAAAGGATATACAAGGGATATTTCGCGGGCGACTACGACAGGGCGGTCAGATTGGAAAAAATGGTCAGGGAATACCTGACACTTAACGGAGAGACCATAACGGACGATATGACGCTTTGTGAATCACACATATTGAAGTTGGATGAATACAACAAGTTTTTCCTATGAAAAGGTTTATGTTAACGGCACTTGCGGCGGCAATGTTCGGTTGCCAACCATACACCTCGACCGAAAGCGACAAGTGGGTCGTGGAGTCGAAGAATATCAACGGACGGGCGCAATGCGTCCTTGAACTTTCGGACGCGGAAAATCCGACCGACATCATACGCATAGAGGTCGGGGGGCACACATTCGACAGAGTGTCCGTGGGCGACACCTTGGATTGGCGCATCAAACACTGAAACTATGGCAAGGATAACAGACAGCGGAATCGCAAAGGAAGCGACGCGCAGGAAACTGCCGAATGGTTTTTACGAGACGCCGTACAGGAAGTATTTCTTCGACTGCGCTTCGAGGGACTGCGACAGGGTGCTTTCCGTAAGGTTCAACAAAGGCAAAGTCTTCGGCGGCGACCCCAAACTACGGATATGCGTCATATTCGACAACGACATCGGCAACGTGTCGGACGACCTCCGTCCAATCATATTGGACGTATGCGCAATCGACGGAACGGAGATATGGTTCGCGAAACACAACAGGGAATGGATGTATTCTGTGGGAATCGGGAAAAAATACGAAATATGCCGCAGGGCGGAGAAATTTCTCTTGGAGTATATCGAAACCTATTTCGGTGTCGAATTGGCGGGGTGGGAAATGGAGAATATCAACATCTGCACACCGGAGGACGTCGTGAAATATATACAGAGGTTCGAGTAACAGTTCATATAACGACTATGGCAAGGATAACTGACAGCGGAATGGGGGACGACGTTCTCAAGAGGAAACTGCCCGAAGGGTTGAAGGAGAACTCACACAGGAGGTATTTCTTCGACCCGTACTGCGGTGAGGGTGACCGCGTGCTTTTAATCAGGTTCGGTGAAACGGAGAGCAATTTCATTTCCCCGAAACTTTGGATAGGAATCATTTTTGAGTACGACAGACGCAATATGACAGCGGACCTTTTTGAACTTCTGCGGAAGTTCAACCTGTTCGACCGTTCCGATTTCAGATGGATTAAGCAGAACGGGGATTGGTTGTCCGACCACGGTCGCGGCGACATCTGCGAAACCGCCGTCAGGATTGAGGAAATGGTGTACGAATATCTCGGAAAATACACCGACTCCGACCTAAAAGGTTGGGAAATAGAAGTTATCGGCGTATACAAAATCAATGAGATTGTGGAATATAAGCAGAAAGAAATGGTATGAGGATAACGGATGCACAAATGGGCGAACGCCTGAAAAAAACGCTTCCTGAAGGTTTCAGTGAGAACAAGCGGAGAAAGTTCTTCTTCGACGACAACTGCGTGGAATGCGAATATCTCCTCTACATCTCATTCCGCAGGGGAAACGACGTTTCTGACTGCTTCCACGCAGGCATTTTCTTCGACGCCTGTTCCGACACATTGTCGGAGGAGGTCTGTGAGATACTGCACCTCGCTAAAAACTCGCGCAACCTCAACCATCTGTTTATGAGCGCGGACTTCGATTCGCCGATGACGTGCGGCGTCGCCGCGCTGTGCGGTGATGACAGGCAAAGAAGGGAAACGCTCAAGGAAAAACTAATCGGGTATTTGACCGACAGGAGGATTGTGGATATGGACGGACTTCACATCACACGCCTTGAGGTCATAAAGGCAAAGTCTTTCATATCGCTCGGCGTGCAGGATTATGAAACCTGACGCAGTTTCCATTATATTCAAATAAAAGGAAACGAAAAAGAAAATGAGGATAACGGAAAGCGGAATGGAAAACGGGTTATATGACACGAACTATGTGTTCGCCCACTATGGCGGCGTCGAGCACGACGGCGAAGGCAAACCCGTGCTGTTTTTCGTATTCACAATAAGAGGCATAATCGGCGAATACGACCCGTTCAGGGACAGAATTGAGACGCGCAGCGTGCAGGAAGTGTGCAGTATGCTGAAGTCCCACCCGTCGTGTCTGACGGTACTGCCGAGCAGGAACGTGCTCACGAGCAACTACACTTTCCACATAAAGACCGTGGTGTGCAACGGGGACGACCTCCTGATAGGGGCGTACAAGGAGTTCCTGATAGACCCAGAAGAGACCGCCGAACGCATTTCAAACTCAAGATACAGCATTCGGTTCGACAAATTCGGGCATTATTGTTATCTTGGATTGGTTAAAGCGGTATGAGACTGACGGACAGCGGAATTAGGAACGATGTTCTTACGGACACAGGCGTGGGGGTGCAATACTGCGGATTGTGCAGGGATTGGAACGAAACCGAAAAGGAGATTTTCATCGTCACGGTGAAGTGCCCGTTCCTGAATTTGGGCGTCGATGGCAACTTCGACATAGACGCGGAGGAATTGTCGGAAATGATGCGTGAGGGGAGCGGGGTCGTTTTTTACGCTACAGACAAAAGGCACACAAGACTGCACGGCGTGGGACGTATGTCGTTCGATGTGATAAACTCGATACACTACGGGGATTGGGCGTCATTGCATTGCGTGCACAACGTGGAGAAGTCCGACCCTCAAAAGGACGCTGGACTCCTTTCAGACGCCTCGTACATAGTTGCCATCGCAAAAAGAAGCGACAGATATATTTTTGAATTATATGAGATTGATGAATAGCGGAATATCGGATGCGTTGCACTGGCGAAACCCCGTGTTTGCGAATTGGTGCGGGATTGTCCCTGACAATGAAGGTAGTCCGTGCTGCTATTTCACATTCACGATAAGAGGTTCCGTCGAAACGGAGTTTTACGACAATGAACGCGTTTCATTCACACGGGCGGAGCTTACCGCGAAGGATGTGTGCGGAGTGCTCAAAACGCACCCGTCTTACCTGACTGTGGTTTCCGTGAAAAACGGAAGACTGTCAAAACTTGACAGCAGGTATTTCAAAATAGACAGCGATGCAATCTTGTTTGAGGACGACCGTTTCACGATAGGTGCATTCCACCGCGTCGTGCGCAACCCCGCCGCCGACGCCGAACTTATTTCGGACACAATGTTCAAGTGCTCAATCTCGAAAGTTGGGGAGGGGTGCTTTTTAAGATTAACCGAAACCGTATGAGAATAACAGACAGCAGGATTAAAAGCGATGTGCTCGGAGCGAACAATGTGTCGGTTTGGTACTGCGGCGCGGGCGTTCGTTCAAACATATACGAGTTCGCAGTTAAATGTCCAATCAGGTGCTTTGACGAAAACAGTTCGCGCAAAGCAATCGGCGCCGACATTGCCGCCGAAACCATAAATTCCGCCGCAGGTGACGGTGCGTTCATAACTATTATGAGGCAGCACCCCTGCTACAGGTCTAAAAGCAGGTTGGATGAACTTGAGTCCCGCACCTTCAGGATAACAGGTGCTCGGTCGGAGGGCGATTTCGCCGTGATTGAATGTGAATATCAGTATCGTCAGACAGACCCGCAGAGAGACGCCGACATCATTTCAAACGCGTCGTTCATTTGCCAACTTCGGAAATTCCGAGGTCTTTATTTTTTGGACATAATAGAAAAAGTATGAAAATAACTGACAGCGGTCTATCGGAATCTTTGCGTAACCAGAACATTGTGGAAGTCTTCCATTATGGGGATGTCCCTTGCGCCAACGGCGTCCCGACTTCGACGTTCCTTTTCCACATATATGGGGACATTGAGCAATTCACCTACACAGATGGGGAGTGCGAGATAATCAAGAGCGTAAAACCTATGAAAGCGCTCAAAGTGCTGAACAGGTTTGACGGATACATAATTGTGACAAAGAAACCGAACAGCGGCATACTTGCCGACGAGGTGTGCGACCGCTATTATGTCAAGGGCGCTGCTTGGTCTTATCTCAACAAATACCTCGTAATACAGGCGACGCACAGTCCTTTCTCGGATTCGGCAAAGGTCGCCGATATGCTTTCGTCAGTGAGGTTCGGTTGCTTGCTCGTCTGTTTCACATCTTCGTTCCACATAAGTCTGACTGAACTATGAGAATAACCGACAGCGGAATATCAAGTCAAATCTTGGACAAAAACAGGATATACGCGCAGTATATAAGGACGGCGCACGCCTACGGAAGACCCATTCACACGGAGTTCCTGTTCACGCTTGGTTGTTTCGGCGAGGACAGCGAACGCATAGCGGACGTTCTGAACTCGCGCCCCACGACATTGGTTTTCTACAAAAGCGCCGAACTCGACGGCACGCCGTCCAAAATCAACAATATGAAGCGGTTTGTATGGAACGTTATGTTTGCGTTCACAGCAAAGGGAAAACTGTGCCTGACGTGCAAGCACTGTTACCTGAATTGTGCGGAAAGCGACGCGCTCATCATATCGAACACGGATTGGAAGGTCACGCTCGACTACGGAAGAAAACCCGTGACGCGACTGCTTGTGTACGAAGTGCACAAAAAATGAATTTCCATTATATTCAATAAAACGATATATCATTGATATATCACACATATTATGAGGATAACTGAAAACAAACGGATTGCGGACACCATAACGGACAAGAACAGGGTCTATGCGGAATTTCTCGGAGTGAGGGAAAAGGCGGAGTTCCTGTTCACGCTCTACTGTTTCGGGGACGAGTCATTGTCGGTTGCGGATGTTATTAACGACAACGTGGGTGCTTACATATTCATAGACGACCTTGCCGTCGAGTCGAGAAATATGTCGAGGAGCGTGTATGCCGTAAGAAATGCGGTCGCATACGGAAACCGACTCGAACTCCAATGCTGGCACGAGAACCAAGACAATGACGCCGATAGCGACGCGATGAAAATATCGGAAATGAAATGGACTTGCGCCATCAGTCAGGACGGAAAAAACGGATGTCTTTTTATTGATTTGAATGAACTTATGAACGAAAACGACTGCGGAAAATGAGACTTACGGAAAGCGGAAACATATCGGACGCAATAACGGACAGGAACATCGTTGATATGGAGTTTCTGCATTCGAGAACTATACACGACGGGTACGATGCGTCGGTGACGCAGTATTTCTTCCTGCTAACGACCCCTTTTTTCGGGAAGGAAAGCGAAGCGGTCAAAAAGGAGATTGAACACAAGCACGCCTTCCTGTATGTGACGGACAACGGGAAGTTAGGAGATTTGATAAGCAAGACCTATGGAATCGCGTCGGTGAGCGCGGAGCGCGGACTGCTCAAAATGAAGATTGGCACGTTCGACGATGAGCAGATTAAGAGTATGGACGAGGCGAAATTCATAGCGTCTATGGTTTCCGAAAAACGGTTCAAGTTCGACTTGTCCCACCAGCCTTATCGTTATCTTAATATGACTGCAATATGAGACTGACTGAAAACAAAAACACATTGGACGCGATAACGGACAGGAACATCGTTGATATGGAGTTCCTGCGTTTGGACAGACTGTACGACATCAACCGAGTGTGGACTTCGTACATTTTCAAACTGACGACCACGTTTTTCGGGAAGGAGAGCGAATCCGTCGCAAAGAAATTGAAAGCGGGTTTCGCGTCCATACACTTCTTTACGCAAGGGAGGAAAAACGTATGCGACAACCGCCACAATTTTGAGGTTATGTCATCGCAATGCTTCGGAGAGACGCTCGAAATTGTTTTCCAAACCCCGGCGTATACATTTTCGGGGGTTATCACCGACGCGAAAAAGTTAGCGGCGGAGGTGTCCTCGAAGCGATTTGTATTTGAAGACAGCGGCATCGACGACGACCCTTATTTTTACCTTTACGCCATCGCCTTATGAAATTGAGTGATAACAGGAATTTTTCAAAACAATGCAGGACGCTTGGCAGTGACCAAGTGTGGGTGCATTTCGACGGGGTGGACAAGCGCCGCGAGACGCACTACGGAGGCGAGGTGTTATCCAACGAGTACAAATTCACGCTGTACACATCGTTTTTCGGAAAGCACCCTGAAGAGACTGTCGGAAAAATCGGATGCAGGTATGTGGAACTGTATTTCAACGATATTATGAAATGCCATTACTATCCGTACAGGGGTTACGTTTATATGGTGAAGGCGGTCGGCGGTGAACTTGCCCTGTCATTCTCGTTCATCGACCCCGCCGCTATGAAGGGTGAGTCATCTGCATTTGATTTCGCGGAGAAAGTCTCATCGGCGAAAGTCGGTTTTGAAATCGAGGAAGGAGAGTGTTGGATGAACATAAAACTGAAGGAACTATGCGAATAAGCGATAGCAATAATATGACAACACTCAAGTCCCTGTTCGACGATATATGCGATTTCTTTGACAAGAATCCGAAGTATGGCGTCCAACAGGTTGTTTCGTTATACAACGACGGGTGTGTGATGCCGGACACTGTTGTGGGTGTCGTGATAAAGAACAAAAAAAATGGAAATCACAACAAACACTCTTGTCGCATACATTCCTGTCGAATTGAAAATGGTGGACGGTGATATGAAGACAATCTGCGACACATTGCTTGCGTTCCAAAACAAAAACTCCACGACAGCGGTCGATTTTTACGGGAACAGCGGATTGGTGAAAGCGTGGAAATACCCGAAGTCCGACCAAAACGACTTTGCAGAAGTCGCCGCGTGCAGGAAACTGATTGTCAAATACCTGTCCGACAGGTCTGCGAAAATCAAACACCGAAACATAACCGTGACAAGTATGGGTGTCTATGACATAGACACATTTGAAATCAAATGGAGAGCGACGTTCAAAATGGAAGGACTATGAGACTGACTGACAACAAAAATATTTCGCAGAACCTGTTGGACGCCAACCGTGTAAAGGTGCGAACGACTGGAACGTACAACGATATGTGCCGCGGACGGCAATTTTACTTTTTCACGCTGCACACAAAGTTCTTCGGTGAAAAAAGCGCCGAAGTCCTGAACAACGTGAGAAACAGGTACACAAGACTCATACTCTGCAACATTTTTGAAAAACATAACGACCTTTCGTGTATGAAATACATTGTGAACGACGGGAAGGTTGAAAACGGAGGGTTGACGTTGGAGTTCGAGACCTCTATGCCCAATATGAACTGCGACAGGGCGGAGACCCTTTGTGAAATCCTGTCGAATGAATTTGTGAGGTTCGACATCGACATAGAGAGAGGCAATGAGGTGATGTATATCAAAATGCACAAATGCTATGAGACTGACTGAAAACAAGGATATGGCAAGGGCGATGGAGGACAGAAACGCCGTTGAGATGATGTTCAACGGCACGTTCCCGACAGGACGGAGGGGCAAGTACATATTCACCGTCAGGAGCAAGTTCTATGGCGTGCATACAAAGGACGTCGTTGAACAGATATATAAATTGCAAATGGGGGTTCACACGATAAGGGGTATGGCGCTTTTCATCAACAGGGCGAACTCCTGCTACTCAAAACTCAACGCGCTTGAGACCTTTATATTCACAGTGGACGCCATCGACAGGGACGACGACAACATAGTCATACAGATTTCAACGGATGCGTATCCCGACTACGAGTGCGCCCAATATGACGCGGAGGTCGTTTCAGGAACAAGGTTTGATATTGATGTAGTAAAGACAAATGCGGATTTCATTTACGTAAATATGTACGAGATTTATGAGACTGACTGACAACAAAGATATTTCGCGTAATCTGCTTGACAAACACCACGTGAATGTGAAGTTCCTCGGCACGAATTGGGCGGATGACATCAGCGTGGACAACAGAGAATTGGTGCGGTATTTCTTCACGCTGCACACAAGGTTCTTCGGAAACAAAAGCGGGGAAGTCCTGAACAACGTGAGAAACAGGTACACAAGACTCAAGCTGTACGGAATCTTGGACGAACGCGGCAATGACGAATTTCCGAAGGTGTACACTGTCGAAGGCGGCAATGTTGTAGACGGAGAACTGATATTGCAACTTATAACGTGCGACTTTCGTATGACGCAAGAAATGGCGGAGCGACTTTGCAAATTACTGTCGGACGAAACCGTGGATTTCGACATAGAGAAAGGCAACGTGGTGATGTATATCAAAATGCTGAAACATTATGAGAATCACTGAAAGCAAAAACGTATTTGACGCGGCGATGGACAAAAACAGCGTGTTTGTCAAATTCGACGGAATAAACATTCTGACGGAAGATGAGTACGAAAACCCATTGGACAATATGAATTTCACAATCGTGAAGAAAGAGTGGGCATTCACTATGCGCACGAGATACTTCGGCGATAACTCCAAGACCATTCTCGACAAGATATACAACAAGCACGCGTCTTTGTACCTCGAAAAGGTTGTTGAGAAATACAAATACTATAATTGGAAAGCGGACATTGTATCCGCGGATGTCGCGGGCGATGTGCTTGAAATGCGGTTTGCATTTACGCAGATGGTTCCTTTCTCGCAGACAGTTCCTTTCTGCAACGATGAGGACGCTGTGGAGTTCGCAGTCAAGATGTCGGAAACAAGAATGCGTTTCTGGACTGCTGGAGGCAATGGTTGGATGAACATAACAGCGGAACTATGCGGATAAGCGATTTGTCAAACCTTTCAGAACTCGTCACCGACAGGAACACCGTGTTTATGCAGTATATAGGCGTGGAGGTTCTGCATTGCGACTGCTTCACGCAGATACGCAACAAATTTGTACTCACAACACCATTCTTCGGAAAGTACTCGGAGGAAATCGCACGCACAATGGACGGGAAAGCGGCATACCTGCACATAATGGAGGACGAATTTCACAAGATGGGTGACGTGAAATGCACCCTGTACAACATACAGTCCGTGAAGTGTATCGGTGAAAAAATCAAACTTGAACTTCTAACTCATAGGAGCAATCGTCCAAAGGACGACCTGCAAAATGAAGCGGACAAGATTTCAAACACAAGGTTCAGATTCGTATGGCAAAAGTTCTTGAATGGAATGAATTACGACCTGATTATGATACGTGTCAAAGATTGAAAAAAATTGCATTATATTCAATAAAAAGGAAAAGTTATGGAAAATGTTTTTTATGTAATCGCAATCGCACTGCTTGTATGTGCAGTCCCACTCGTCCTGTCGTTATGTATGGAGTACCTGCCGTTCATATTTGACAGGAAGGCGTGGAGAACCTACAAGAAATGTATGAACTCGGAAGCGAAACTCAACACAATATTGGATGAGGTCGTGGCGGGCGAACTGTCGCACATTGAGTTCTACTTGTATGAGGAACTCAACTATAAGGCGTATATCGTCACCACACCGACACGCAACTATTTCGGAATCATTGACGGGGAGAACAAGGAAGTCCTGTTCACCTCGTTTTGGACATTTCACGCAAAAAGACTTGTCTCAAAACTGAAAGGCGGTTCAAAATGAGACTGACGGAAACCGACCTTATCAAGAGTGAGAAAAAGGAATGCTTGCAGTTCAAACTGTATGGTGGCGACTTTCCGTTTATGTTTATGCTGAACACAAAAAGCACAAGCATAAGCGGAACCTGTCTTGTCGGAGCGGTCTGTTTACAAGTACAACCGCGAACTCAATGATGCGTATGTGCATATCAAAATCATTGACATCAGAAAAATTTCTTCAAATTTGTGGTGATTTTTTTGATTTTTTTCATTATATTCAATAAAACGATATATCATTGATATATCATAAAAATTGAAAACTATGGAAGTAACGATTGAGAAAAAAATCAGCATCAAGCACTGCAACGACTGCCCGTTCTTTTATGTGCATACCGACACGAGCGTCTGCTTTGACAGTTTTGACGAACCGAACTATGATTGGTTCTGCACGCACGAAAAGGCGGTCAATTCGGGTACCGAACTTGAACAATACAACGAGAACGGCAAAGTTTCTCTCGGAGGCTCATACAACAACTTCGCCAAATGCGAAATCCCGACTTGGTGTCCCCTCAAAAAATAAGACCTATGGAAAAGAAGAAAGTGTATCTCGCATCGTCTATGTCACCGCGTTTCAGGGAGACAATCGCCGCCGCAGCGGAAATCCTGCGCGGTCGGTTCAGCGACGTGTATGTGCCGATGGAGCATTTCGTCAAGAACGCGTGGGACTACCCGAACAACGAATGGGGTCTGATGGTGTTCCAAAACGACCTGAACGCGATTGACTCGTGCGAATATGTGGTTCTCCTCAACTACGGTCGCGCCAACACTACGGCGGGGTGCGCTTGGGAAGCGGGATATGCGTTCGCGAGCGGGAAAAAGGTGTTCGTGGTGGACATCAACGAGATAAAGGGTGAGGAGGTGGAGGAAGGCGACATAGACAGGGACTTCGTCACTTCGCTTATGATAGAGAACGGCAGATATGCAACCATAGAGGGACTTGACGGACTTGCCCGCTACAACTTCTATGAACTGCCGAAAACGAGAACAAGATTTGAACAGAAATAACAATAAAAACAAACGAATATGGAAAACAATACAAATGAAAATCAGGAAAAGAACGGGACACGGAAACCCGACCTTACAAAAATCGACCCCTCGCAGGTCACAATCGTAAAGGACACCATCAAACCGCTCGGAGAACTCGACACCGCCATCGACCCGAACACGGGTATTGAGGTGAACATCAGGGACGTGCGTGAGCGGGTGGACGTGGCACGCGGCAGCGTACACGCGATGAACCCCTGTTTCGGAGCGTTGCTTGAGTACGTCAACTTCATCTACACCTTCGACGTCCCCACGCAGGCGACCGACGGAACCCGCCTTTTCATCAACCCGACTTGGACGAACACACTCACGGACGGCGAAATCCGTTTCGTGATGATTCACGAGTTGTTGCACTGCGTGTTCAACCACCTGAAAAGGGGTCGCGGACACGACAAACGACTCGCCAACATCGCGGCGGACTTTGAGGTGAACGGCGCCGCGTTCATCGACAAGTTCGTCAATCAGGGGCAACTCGACCATATCGGGGCGTACTATGCGGAGAAATATACCAAACACCCCGACACGAAGGAAAGCGACCTGTGGTCGTATGAAATGATTTACAACGACGTCATCAACCGCAAAGACCTAAAGGTCGAGGCGCCGATGTTGGACATCGTTTGGCCAAAGTCAACGGGCGGCGGCAACATTGAGCGGGTTCCTTCGTCTGCGGAGTTCAAGAAAGGGTTTGCCGACGCTATGCACAAAATCAACGAAATCCTTGAGCAGAACTATCGCAAGATGTCCAAGAGACTCGGCGACAAGTACACGAAGGACGACGTGTCACGCGCCCTTGAAAATTCAGAGAAGGCAATCCAAAAAATCAGAAAGACCCCGAAGCGTGACGACTTTCAGAAACTGATTGACAGAATTGTCGGAAGCGGCAACTACAGCGACAAGGAAAAGAATATGATTGCCGACATCCTGAAAACCGCACAGCGGAACGGAACGAAAACCACAAGCGTCCCCCTGATGGGGTTTATGCAGAACACAATGGGTTTTGCGAGCAGTCCGAGCGATGGCGGAAAAGACCTTCAGGATTGGATTGTCGAGCGTATGGGTGAGGGAAAGAAGTCACAAAGCGCTCTCACACAAGAAGAGGAGGAAAAGGCACGCCAAATTTTTGAAGCGGTCAACAAAATCGTCCATAACTACGACGACTTCGACGCAGACCGAGACATCGAGGACGACTACAAGACCTACAATCAGGGTTGGGACTACGCCATTGACAATGCCTGCTCGCAGATTAAGCAACTTGTCGCAACCATCGCGGGCGACCCGATGGGTGGTCTCGGTGGTATGCTCTCACAGATGGGCGGCAAACAGTTCAGACCCGCTCTCCCCGCCGACGCGGAGGATTTGAACATCCCAAGACCCCCGCATTATGAACTCTACCTCAATCAGGGGAAAGGCGGCACAGGCGACAAGACGAAAAGACTTTCAAACGAAGACATCATCAGTCAGCAGGAAGGCGCCAACATCGCAAGAAAAGCGGGTTACAAGGGCGAGTTCACAAAAGAGGAGGAACTTGACGACATCGAATCCAAGTGGGAGGAACTTTCAAGTCAGATGGCAGGCAAGGAGGGTTCGCAACTCATCACACGCCACCTGAAGGACATCGAGGCATCCCGCTATAACTGGCAGCACGAACTCCGCAAACTGATGAACCGCGCAATGAGCAATTCATTGAAGTTCAGAAACGAGTGGGGCGAGAAAAGAGGTCTTGCGCGCGACACGATGACACTGAAGCACAAGACCAACAACGATGCAATCAAGGACGTCGTGTTTCTCGTGGACTGTTCGGGTTCCATCTCCGACAAGACCTTGAGCAACCTGTTGGCGGAGTGCTATGCAATCACAAAGAAGTGCAACGTATATGACGTGACCTACGCATACTTCACCACCCGCGTCGAACTCGTCGAGACCACCAACACGAGACTTGCGGGGAAAATCAGCGACGCTGCGGTTATGCTGCTCAAGAGATGCGACAAGCACGCGAAGGGCGGGCACATCACTGGCGGCACGGACTTCAAGAACGCCCTCGATTGGGTATCCGAGAACGGCGGCGCCCGCTGCGTGGTTATGTTCACCGACGGTTACGACGAGGTTGTTCCGAAACCACACAGCGTGAAGAACCTCATTTGGGGCGTCTATGACAACCCCGACTTCAAGTCCGCGGACAACTCACGCGTGGTCTATCTCACGACCCAAAACGAATAATATGAGAATCAGCGACACGAACATTATTGAACAGGAGGTCACGCTTGAAAGTCTCCACGAGGCGTTCAAGGAACGCTTCCACAAATACCTGTCAAAGGTGTTTTTCAGCGAAGACCCCTGCTATTACATAATCTCGTTCAGGGACAATTACATCTACGCGCCCGCCAACAAACTGCAAAAATACTTTCCAAGACCGAACGATTATTGGAACGTAAAACGTATGTTAAGGGACATTGAGGACGCGGTGATATACAAACCCGACGTCCTGCACCCCGAAGACATCACACACATAAACGAAGTCATCAAAAAAAGCAAGAAGTTGCAAAAGGAACTCCCCTATGTGTTTGACGCGGCGATGGACAATGCCAATAAGAATTTGGCAAGGCAGAACCTGATGGAGCAATACGGCATCTGCGGAAAGAACAAGGAGTACCTTGAAAGTCTGTATGAGAAAATCAGGTGCGCTATGGAAAAATGCAATGTCACGGAAAACACTGTCACAAGATGTGTTTTTGACTTGATACCGAATGCGGACGAAGTTCTCCGTGACATCATCCGCCTTGTGTTCACCTCATACATCAGGAACCCGATAGAAGGTCGCACCATACTCGCCGTACATCTGATAACACGGATGGATGACGGCAAGTACAACTATGAGCAGCAGTTTGACTGCTTTGGTGATATACGGCGTGCATTGTGCGTACACCAACTTTTACGCAACACCGATTTTGACAATATGATTGAAATCATATTGGATGATAAGAATGGAAACGATGGGTTAGGTTGGGAGAAATATACGTTCAAAGACTATGATGATGACACCTATACTTTCATTGAGTGCCTTATAGACAAAATGTGTGAACATATCACCGAGAAGGATGTGGAGCGGTACAAGAGGCGTGCGAAGAAGAACATTGACAACAAAATCAGCACCGAAAGATTTTAAGCGATGAGACTGACCGAAACCGAATTTATGTCGCCCTACACATTGGTCGCCCTGCACGAGACCTTCGCGCCGAGATACTATGACTACATATCAAAGATTTATATCGGCGACGACCCGTTCTTCATCACGGATGATGCGTTCTACATAGAGCGTCTTTACAAATTGACATCTATGCTCGTTGACGCATTCGCCCACAACGGCGGTATCCAAAAGTTCGGTTATGATGACGTCACCTCCGCAACTTGGTGCATTGTCCTGTATGCTATGCACGGCGAGGATTATGTGGATGATGTGAACATTGAGCGCACGGAACGCCTCTTTTCTGCGGACGTGGAGTTCGCCAAGAGTGTGTTCAAACTGTTTGACAGTGCGATTGAAAGCGCGGAACTGTCGCTCAAAAAAGACGACCTGATTTCAAAGCACGCTATGGAGGGTAAGAACAGGGAGTTCATTGAAAACCTCCGCGTTTCCATAATGTCCGATATGAACCTTATGTACTGTGACCTGTTCAACGACCCTATGCTCACACACACGTTCACAATAAATGATGTGGTCAATGAGGTGTTGAGGTATGCGTTCACGACAAAGATGGTGCATCCAATGGGTTTGGGCAAACGGGTGTTGGTGGCGGACACAATCGTCAGGTATTATAATATGTACAAAAATGACGGTTGTGAAAAAAACCCCAACATAGAGTGGAGCGTGGTTATGTCGCTTTGCAACCATATCGTCTGCAAAAGCAAGGGGGTCGGTGCTATGTACGACCAATATGCGGAGGCGGGTTACAGCGGTGACGAATGCTATGACAACTCCTACCTGCCGAAGATTGTTACCGCAATCTGCGACAGGATTAACACCATCGGAACGAAACAGATTGACAAGTACAAGAGGAATTTGAGGGAAAATCTGAAAAAATGTTCCGAAACACAAAAATAATGAGAAATTTTATTATATTCAATAGGAAACCTTTTTATTAACCAAAAACAAAAAACTATGTTTGACAACGTATTCAACGGAATGTTCCGTACAGTGAAACAAGGATGGTGCCGTCTGACGCTCAACGGCGACATCGCGGTCAAGTGCGACAACAAGTACAAGACCTACAACGTGAAGAAAGGAACCCTCACCAATGTGAGCAACTTCTGCTTTGACGTGGGCGAGGATATGTTCTTCGTACTCCCGACAAACAAGGTGAAGGTCGGTGACATCATCATCGTCAACGACGAACCGAAGTGCGTGATTGACGCCGACAAGAACGACATCACGGTCATTGACTACAAGTCATCCGAAATCAAACACATCGTCCCCGAACGCCACATCTTTATGGGCAAGACCTATTTCTACGGAAAGATTGTCTCTATGTTCGGCGACCTCAAATCTGGCAAGGGCGTGGGCAACATTATGAAGATGATGATGATGTCCAAGATGATGGGCGGCTGCAATGCCAACCCCCTCACGGGCGGCAGCAACGGTCTCGGTCAGATGATGGCGATGTCAATGCTTATGGGCGGCGGCAATGCCAACCCCTTTGAGGGAATGTTTGACTTTGACCTTGACACCGACATTTGCGACTGCGATGACGAGGACGAGGACGAAGTGGAAACCAAACCCGTCAAGAAGTCAAAGAAAACCGTTAAAGTTGAGGAGGACTAATTATGGGTGCAGGAAGTTGGAACGAAGCATCATACCGTGATTACAGCGTGTCTGCTGGCAAATCATATTGCGCAAAGACACGCAAGGTCAGCGGTCAGGTGTTCAAGCAAAACAACATTGACAAGTCTCTTGACCCGAAACTTTTCAGCATCAGGGAGTGTGTCAATTCCGAAGAACACCCGAACACCATCCCCATCATCCTCGCTCTTGACGTGACGGGTTCTATGGGTGCGTCCTGTCAGGAGTGCGCGGAGTCTCTCAACGTCATTATGACGAACCTCTACAAGAAGTACAAGGACATTGAGTTCTGCGTAATGGGAATCGGCGACCTCGCCTATGACGAGGCACCCATCCAGATGTCGCAGTTCGAGTCTGACATCCGCATCGCGGAGGCATTGGACAAAATCTATATGGAACACGGCGGAGGCGGAAACGCCTATGAGAGTTACACCGCCGCGTGGTATATGGGTCTGAAACGAACCGCGCTTGACGCTTTTGACAAGCAGTGTCGCAAGGGCATCATCATCACGATGGGTGACGAACCCCTCAACCCCTACCTCCCGAAAGAGGAGTTGAACGAGAGCGTGAACGGAACCGAACAGGGAAATGTTGAGACACCCGAACTTTACAGGGTCGCAAGCGAGAAGTTTGACATCTTCCACATCGCCGTTGACGACTCACGGAACTGCTATCGCGCTTACAAGGAGGACATCCAAAAGACCTTCGGTGAAATTCTCGGAAACCGCCTGAAAGTATCAACTGTCAATATGCTCTCACAGACCATTGAGGACTGCATTGACGAGTCATTGAACGGAGTGTGCCAACGCTCCGCAGTGAACGAAGGCGAACTCACTTGGTAAACAAAACGCAATATGAAAGCACGGATAATAATCGGAAGCAACTATGGTGACGAGGGCAAGGGGACTGTCACCGCAAAATACGCAAAAAGCGCGGAGGGTTCCGTATTGAACGTCCTCACCAACGGAGGGGCGCAGAGAGGACATTCAGTCCTCACAAAGAACGGGAGTATCACCTATCAGCACTTCGGTTCGGCAACCCACCTCAACGCCGACAACTATTATTCGTGCTTTTTCATATTGAACCCTATGCAGTTCAGGATTGAGTATGACTCCCTGATTGTGAAACCGAAGATTATGCGTGACAAAAACTGCCGATGGAGTACTCCATACGATATGATGGCAAACGCAATATCGGAGGAACAGAAAGGCACCCACGCGACTTGCGGTATGGGGATATGGAATACCATCAAACGCTACCGAGACTGTTCAACAAGGGCGCTTGATGAGTTTGTCTCCCTGCCTGTCCGTATGCAGTTGGAACACCTCCACAATGTCAAGTCCTATTATGAGAGAACCTTGCGGGTTCCGACCCATTGGCTGGACGTGTGGGATTCCGACACCATCGTTCAGGCGTTCCTGTCCGACTGCAAGTTTCTTGCTGACACAGCAGAACCTGTGGAGGTGGAGGAACTCAAATACGACAACCTCCTGTTTGAGAACGGGCAGGGTCTGCTCCTTTCCGACACAGGGTTCAACACCTATGACACCACCCCGTCAAACACGGGCATCGCATACGCACTGTCAATCCTGAACAAAATGGGTGCCGCCCATATTGACGGAACCCCCAATCAGGGTACAATCCTGACCGCGCATTATGTGACAAGACCCTATCTGACACGGCACGGTGACGGCGGTATGCTGTCGGAAAGTTTGCGGTCGGACATCTCATCCTCTGTTGATGAGGACAGGACGAACCATTGGAACAGCTTTCAGGGTGAGTTCCGATACGGTCATCTTGACATAAATAAACTGAAAGAGCGCATTGAACAGAACGCTTTGAATGTCCCCTATGTCGTTGAGGTCACACACTGCGACGAGATGGACAGGGTTGGAGAGTTCAAAAAAGCGTTCAAGGACGTGAACATAACGGACAATCCTTTGGTATAGGATATGGCAAGACTGTCCGAAAGCGGAATAAAGGAAAGTGTCATTGGCGAATGGAAGTACGACGTGGTTGAGGAAATCTACGACGGCGACCTGAAATACGACCCGCATCTGCGGGGTTTCGAGAAAAGTTGCGCGGAGGTGCTTTGTGTGGAAACATCGCCGCCGTTCAAAAGACTGCTTGTGAGAATATACTACGTAGGGGGAAACCCGTACAGGAAGAACGTAAGAAGCGGAATCATAGAGAACATTCTTTCCATCAAAAAGGCGGAAGACGAATTGGACGGCAAGGAAAACAAGGAATCCAACATAGCGCAACTTCTGAAGTATTACATAATTGCGAAAAACGGAAGCGTGTTCAAAGACGCCAACTTCAATTTCCAAATCGAAAACTACAGGTTCCTGTATTGAAGCAAACCAAATATGTTATGAGACTGACTGACTCGCAGATGACAGACTGCCTGAAAAAGGACTTGGAACGCACGCTGATGTCGGAACTTGGAACACGCCTGATAAAAATGGCGAATGAAGCATTGAACAAGTCGGTGAGGGGAAGCGCGTCCTACATAGTTGTAGGAAGCGGGTGCGCCGACGCGATAAAAAAAGCGACTGAAAAACACAAAGACGATGAGACTGACAGACAGCGGCATAATTAAAGAGAACTTGCCGAAAAACGTGTGTTTGGAAAAAACTCCTTTTGGCAACACATATTTTTCCATAATGGACTGCTGTGAAGATATATGGACTGACAGGGTATTCGTAGTCTTTCCTGAAAAATACTGTATTCAGAAAAACACGAAAACAGTCGGTTTCGCCGTCTATTACGACAGAAACAACCTCACACCAAGTCTTATGCTTGCATTGTCGCATTTCAGAAAAAGCGATGAACTTCAAAATGAAATCGTATATAAGACGTATGTCAAAAGCAAAAAGTACAAAAAGGCGGTTTCGGCATTGAACGAATATGCGGAATTTGCGATAAACCTATGTTGGCATTGGAAAGATGTCCCGAAATATCAATTTGTGAAATATCCTAAACAATTTGCGCCTGTGTTTCGGCACCTGACAAACCCGTCACAACCAACAGAGTGCTTTCCTGAACTTCCTCTCTGACCTGTGAAAAATACAAACAAAATACAATCCTGCTATCAGCAGGATTTTTGTTTTTATAAATATAATCGGAATCTATTATATCACAATGGAAAATGTAAAGACCTACAACGATATGGTGAACGACAGGATAAGCGACGAAAAGGCGCTCGAATTGTTTGTCGAACTCTACAAAAAGAACCTCAACCTCACCGACAAGGAACGTGCCTTCGTGAACGAAAGCGTGAACGCGGACGAACTTCCCTGCGATGTGGACGCCATTGAAAAGACGATGGCGGAGATGCAGAACGAAGGGTTCCTCGGCGGTCTTGTCGGAGGAATCGGCGGTCTTGTCGCAGGCGACAAACTCGGCAAGGCGATTTGCAAGGCATTGGGTGTGACTACAGGTCCGCTCTATCAACTGCTCACCTCCAAAATCGTGATGACGGCAATCTGCACATACCTTGGAATAAAAATGTAGTTTATGGTACACATAAAGAGAATAGACGAAATGGTGGATACCCTGATTTCCTTTTTCAAGGATAACAGGAATGTGGACAAAACAGTGGACGTTGTCACGACTCTCATCGAGGACGGCGGTCGCACGAACGCGGAGGTTGTGTGGAGTGTCGAACTGAAGAATGACTATTTGGATTGGGCAGAAGTGGTTGCCACCGTGAAAAGTTCAGATTCCGACGCCTGCAAGGTCGGAGACAGTGTTGAAATTGAAATCTCCGAGGGTGACGACATCGACGATGTCGCGACAACAATAATGCAGGAGTTCGACAGGACAAACGGAAGATAATTCCGTGGAACGATATATCGTTAATATATCAAGGTTGGCGGTTGCCGACCTTTTTTGTTTATGATGACGAGAGTTTTTCTTTAACTGGCTTTTATAAATATAGAAAATAAAGCGTGATTATGAAAAACCACAGCATTCTTAAATACGATGATTTCGTGAATGAAAGTTTCGGCGACACAAAACTTGTCTTGTTTGAACCTATAAAAAACCACGGAAGTTACAACACAATTCACATAGAGGTGTATTACGAAAAGGGTTTTTACAGTTTCGGACAGAGAAAGGAGATTGAACGCGGCGTTTGGGTTCGCGTTGAACCTATGGAAAAAAGCGGCGACAGGGAGATATACACCCTGATAGGAAGCCCAGAGCATCCGACCATAGACGTTTGTGCGATGGAACTCGGCAGGATGAGCCAAACGAGGATGAACTCCGTCTACGAAAAGGTCAAAGAGATTTCTTCTGAAATCGCAAAACTTTATGATGAAAAGAAATTCACTGAAATAGAGATTATTCTGAAAAGTCTTTAATTTTAATGGATATGGCAGGCATTGTCTATCTTATATGCGACCCGCAAACTGAAACCTATAAAATAGGGGTGACCAAACGCGACATAAAGACTCGTCTCGATGAATTGCAGACAGGTAACTCCGCACAACTTTTCGTCGTGCATACCTATAAATGCGACGACCCCTACGGACTTGAAACTATGTTGCACAGAAGGTTCAGTCCAAAAGGAGCACTGAACGAATGGTTCTCGCTCGACTCGGACGATGTCAGCGGGTTCATAGAAACCTGCAAAAAAACGGAGGAAATAATAAAGTCCCTTTCCGACAATGTGTTCTTCGCAAAAGGCAGGAAAAGGAAAACTGAACTCATATAAATACAGAACAAACATTATGCCGCTCGACTATCCGAACTTCCTCCAGAAATTCAACAAATAACATAACAATAAAACACAATGGCATTCACACCACTTATAAGACCGTTAAACCCGCAGGGGACAACATTCTACACTTTTTCAAGCGCGGCAAGGGATTTGTCAAAATGCCTCGCCAACTCGCAGAAGGAGTTTGTGTTCTCGCATTTTGTCTGCATCGACATACCAGACATAATCAACGTGGCGAATTGGAACCACAACAGCGGGAGCGCATCGAGCAACAACAGTTCAATACTTCCGTCCACATACGACAAGAACTATTTTCAGTTCTGTGCGATAGACGATATGCTCGACCGATGCTACGGGGATTGGAACACGAGCGGTCACACTTCCGTCAAGACGTCGTCCCAACTGCTTGCCGAACTTTTGCAGGACTATGCCTACAACTTCGAGGAACTTCTGATTGACAAATCCGAAGACAATTCAACAGACCGCTCCGTTGCAGAGCGTGTCTTTTGGCATTTTATGGCGCAGACAGGCGCAATGAACTTCAAGTATGACGAAAACAAGGTGTCGCCTTCGCTTCTGAACAGGAACGAGAAGCGGTATGTCGAGGGAATCGACGAGGTGTTTGAGCACTATGACCCAGACACAAATACATATTCAGACCCGATAGACATCCCGTCTGAATACGCCTACAACAATGTGGTAAGATACATCGGCAACATAGACATCACCAACAATGTGGACATTGCCAACGAAGCGTACACCGAAATCTATGTGAACATACCGTCCGACGCAGGATGCACGCCGACAGTGCTTTTCAAAAGGGAAACTGACGGCAATATGCGTCCGCCGCATTATGAAGTCACACTGCACCAAGATTGGATACTCGGACAGACACAGTTGGACAACGCATACCCGGTTGACCTGCGTGCACTGTACGACACAAGGGACGCCAACGACACCGAATGCAGGTATCTCGTAAACTCAAACACCGAACCCAAAACAAGGGTGTATGAGAAAGACATAGACGCATATTGGAAATCATATTCGTACAAGACCGACTTTGACGGACTCTGCATAGACTTTGACGCCAACTCCTACAGGGAGATAACAATGGGCGGTCTTGCAGGTATGGACGACTTCAACAAGTCAAACAACTCCAAAAGTTTCCAATTCAATGCGGTGCTTGTATATTACGACATTGTCGACGTTTCGTCAGGAACCCGCACATCCAACCTATATGGGGTACTTTTCCTTGACGACATAAAATGCGAGAATTGGGACTATATGCAAAGATACCCGAAATATATGCCTGTCGCAGGCGTGCAGAACGGGAACAGCTATGGATTCAAACTGAACTTGAGAATCGACATAGAACCGAACAAGCAGGGCGTCACCACTCTCGTTAACGAATACAATACATTCTCGATGAGCCTGTTCGCCGACGCGATGACAAGACTCACCGAATGCACGGATATGTTCACAAGGGTCAGGGGCGCACTCACGAGGATTGAGAGCAGGTTGAGCGACATAGAGACCTTCACAAGCACTATGGCGAACTACGAGGCGCTCGTGAACACGGTTGCCGAAATCGAAAGGACGCTTGAGAACGCAAACTCCGCGTTCGCCGACAGGAACACACTCGTCGACCTCATAGCAAGGAATTGGGATGCCCTCAACTCCATAGTGAACGGAATGGCGAACGTGGAGTTGCAGTACAACACGGACGTCGTGCGCGGCGGATATGCCATAGACATAGACACGAGCACACCGAACAGGATAACTGTCGGAAACAGCACGAGCGGTTACAGTATGTGCAACCTCACGCTCTCGGACTCCACCGCCGCGAACCAATCAAGTCCGATAGACCTGACAGGTGGCGACAGGGGGGACAACAAGGTGAACTTCTACCTGAAACCTATGACCAATATGGTGAGGGTTTACACGATGCCGAACACCAATGCGGCATACGACATAATCATAAACGCCTATGACACCATCACCACGTGGAGAAACGGTCAGAACGTGAGGGTGGTTTTTCCCAACCTCACGCTTGAAAACCTCAACGGCAGGAACATCGTGTTCAGGACGAACCTTTCCGACGGGGAGGATTCCGACACCGCGGTGGAGGTGGTCGTGCCGTCGGACGACCTTATTGGCGACAGACCTATAATCGAATTTACCTGCACGGACAGCACGTTCTCGGATGCGGACTGCTTTGTGTATGACGTGTTGAGATAACCAAAAAAACATTTGATATGAAAAGAAAAAACACACCTTATCTTTTTGCCGCGCTTTCCGCAATGGTCGGTTTCGCCTGCGGTTCATTCTATTTTGCAACGCCGTTCGTGAGGTTCTCGTTCCTGCTTGTTGCTGTATTCTTCATCTCATACTTCTATGCGAGTTTGGAGCGATTCGGTTTCTATGACGACTTTGCTGGAGGCGAGGACGGAATTGAAATCGAAGATGGAGAACCTGACGATGAAATCACGGAGAACGAAACCGACGAAACAGAAAAGAGTGACGAAGATACGCAGGAATAGCGTTTTCTTGCCATTCCGCGGCATTTATCAAAAAAGTGATACAAGTTATAACAAAAAGAAAAAGCGGTCAAATTTGACCGCTTTATTCATTTTGTTGGTTTTCATTAGTTGTGGAATGTTTTATGGTGCCATTCGCTTGTGTCGAAACTGACAGTTTTGTTTCCGCTTCCGCGTGATGCGCTCCAATGGAAGCAGGAACGCTCAAGTCCGGAAAGGAACTCTTTCTGTCCGAGCATCTTGATTGCAGTTTCCGCGTCAATGCGTTTGTTGAAACGGTCTGTCATAACGAAACCGTCTTCATCAAGGCATCTTTGTATCTGCTCAATGTCATCATCCCTGTCCCCCCATTCTTTAAGAAGCGCGACATCGTCTTGCGTGAGTTTGTATCCGCTTTCGGAATGAGAACCGATGTTCTCATCGAATGACACGCTGACGCTCAACATACGGTTGTCGAGTTCTGCGTGCAGTGCGGAAACGATTGCATCAATTTCATTATCTTTCAGGTTTCCAGTGCTTTGGAAATGAACGTCAAGTGTATCATAATCAATGTCGAAATTGATATTGTTGTTGATTGAAATATCGGCATAGTCCCTTGTGCCAGACTGTATGTTCACCTCGTGTCCGAAATACGAGAAATACTCGTTGTTCGTCTTGGAGTTCACAATCCTGTGCACGAGTTTCTTCAAGAAGTTTTCCGAATAAGATTCGTTCAACTGACTACCGTGCAGTACATATTCATTTACTTTCAATATTTTCATTATATTTCATAATATTCTTCAGGATTTTTGTGAACTACCGCCACCCTAAAGGGTGTCGGCTTCGTGATTCAACGATGCTGATTGCTTTGAATGCCTTATAGCATCCAAAATCTTTTCCCGCATCTCCACACGCTTTGATTCGGTGCGCCCCACACCTACATTGTGGCACAAAGTGCCTACATTATTCTTATAGAACCAAACCATATTCTGTGCTGCGTGAACGTCTCTGTCCATTTCAACACCACAATCGCATTTGAATGTTCTGTCATAGACTTTCAGTTCATCGTGACAGCATCCGCATTTTGTGCAGACCTTTGTCGTTGGAACATATTTGTCCAAGACAACTACGTTTGGTTTGCTCTTCAGTTTTGATTTGACTCTTCCAAGAATTGAATGCTGAACCTTCTTTCCGTGACCGCTTTTATGCCACCTTGCAATCTGCTCGTCTTGGATTACAACTGTTTCATATTCAGTAAGTTTGTAAACAACTTTGTTTGTCAAATCATTTTTCTTGTTTGTCAGTTTTTCGTGTTCCTTGTTCAGTTGTGATTTGCACTTGCACCAGTTCTTTGACCCTTTTATTTTCTTATTCAACTTTCTTTGAAGTCTTTTAAGTCTGTCGCTTTCTTGAACTGACGCTTGTACCTTCTCACCGTTTGACAATGTGAATGTTGTCTCGCAACCGAAGTCAACACCTATTGTTTGGTTTATATATTGCTTGGTTTCCTTTGGAACATAGCATACAAATTGGATATAATATCCGCTTGCACGTTTCAACAGTCTTGCATTCGCATATTCAATCCCTTGTATGCTTGTGAATTGCTTCAACCCGTTGACAACCAATGCTTTTTTGATTCCTGCAACCTTGACCTTTTTGTTTGAGACAATCTTGTGACTTGTTCCATATTGTTTCAAGTCAATGATTGTTTCCTCTTTTGAGAATTTCAAATGTCCGCCTTTTTGGAATCCTTTGTTCGATAATGTTTTGATTGATTTTGCATTTGCAAGCATCCTTGACAACAAACATTGTCTTGACTGTGCGGAAAGGTATTGGATTTTCACATCAACATCATTCATATCCTTGTCCTTCTTGGTTATGGAAGTCAATTTTGTGTCGAACTTCGACAGTTTGTTTTGGTCGGATTGGTTAGACCAATTTATGATATAATTCTTGTACCACTTCTGTTCAAGGAATATGCGTTCCAACGCTTCCTTTTGTTTGTTGTTCAACGAGTTCTCTTGGATTTTGACATCAAAAGTCTTGCAGTCCATTCCAAGGTGTCTTGAAACGGTTGCACGCTTCGTTTCTGAAATGCAACTATTTTTTATAATTCTATCTTCTGATGTCAAAATTATTGTTTTTTGTTATATTTATAATGAAAAATAGTTTGTTCCGTTTCATATCCACCTTGAAAGGTGGAATCTTTCACGGAACATTTTTGTAAAAATCGTTCACGAAGTCTGCAAATTCCTTTGCGTCTATCTTCGCATAGTATATGCCGTATTCATTCTCGTCCTTGTCCCATCCGTGCGACTTCCTATAGTCGCTTTCAAGAACCTTGCCCTCTTCAACATAGTTGCCGCTTCCGATTTCTATCGGGTTGGACAGGTTTGTATGCACCCATCCACCACCAATCATATCCGACAGTGAAAATCCAACCCCGTCCATTTCCTTGAGAAAATTCAACGCATACGATTTGTTGAATTTTCCATTTTCGCCGAGAAATTCAGATGTTTCCATCCATCCCCGCACTTCACCTCCTTTTATGTCGAAGTCAAATTCAATATGTGATGAATTGCTGTCTGTTCCGTCATAATAACTTGAAGTCGCCCATTCCTTCATATTGCACGGTTTCAACTTCGCTTTCCATTCAAAATAACCGTTTCCGTCACTGTCTTTCAAGGGGTCTGTGATTTCTATTGTGTTCACGTCGATTTCAAGGTCGCCGAACATAACATTGTATCCTGCGCCAGCGCCTTCGTTTATGCGATGTGTTGAAAACATCTCGTCTATTTTCAGTATTTTCATAGTTTTGAGTTTATATTTTTTTTTTTCGGAATTATTCCATTGTCCACAATGCCTACATCGTGTACATATCATTTTCACGCTGACGTCTTTTGGAATTTTCCATATCCCTCAATGCCTGTTCAAAAAGTTCTCTTGGGGTTGCATAGTCGGCACGGAGTCTAAATTCGCCGCAAAAAAAGTAAGCGTCGTTTATTCTGATATTAAAGGCGTCCCGTCTTGTGACTATTTCATATAATCTCCAATCGTTCCCGTATTCTTCTCCGCCAATATCACCTTCTTTTTGCCCGTGAACACTATCGTTTCCATATTTTTTCTTTAGATATTCAACAAGTTCCATATCCTCTTCGGGTACATCGAACCACTTGAAATTCGTGTTTGCGTTTTCGATTCTGTAAGATGATTTTGTCATCTCGTCAATTCTCATTATGTGTGTCATAATCTTTGTATATTCTGTTTATTGCAGGTTCACGGGGTCAGTGACGAGGTAACTCGTGGTCGGGTCTATCGACACCATATTGCCAATCTGACCGATGAACGAGTTGCCCATCGTGACAGTCACGCTGTCCGCGTCGACAGACTTCACCTTGAATATGACGTTCTTGTATGTCATCTCGTTGAACTCGACTTTCGTCTGTATGAGATAACTCCTCGTCATATTGTCATTCTCAATCATAGTTCCGATGACAGGTTTGGTGACCATCATATTTCCGATTGCGAATGTCACCTTGTTGTTGCGTTCGTCATAGGCGGATGTTCTCGTCTCTATGACACTGATGTCATCGTTCGTGTTGAATCCGACGTCGGTCACATAGTCACCCTCGTCGAACTTGAGCGTGGCGGACTCCGCGGCACCGACTACCGTTGCGTTGTTGTTGATGTACTTGAACTTCTTGAGGAAGTCGAATATGTAGTCGATTGGGGGAACGTCCGAAACGGATGTGATGCCCTTGACGCCAGGTGATGCGTTGACCTCGATGATGTAGTTGTCGCCCGTGTTCTTGTCGGCAATCATATCCACTCCGCACCATTTGCACTTCACGGCGGCAGCGGTCTTGATTGCGAGTTCCTTCTGGTCGTCGCTCAACTTGAAACTTTCGATTGTGCCTCCGAGACTGAAGTTCGTGCGGAAGTCCCCGTCAATCTTGTTACGGCGCATAACACCGATAATCTCATAGTTTTCGGGGTTGTTGCTCAACCTTCCGTAGGACTTGTTGAAAACGTGGATACGGAGGTCGTAGTCGGACTCGATTTTGTTCTGCAAAAGTATCTCCGCGTTCGGAACGAGTTTGAACATCGTTTCAAGCGTGGACTTCAGACTCATATAGGAATCAATGATGAACACGCCTATCCCTTTCTTGCCGTCGAGGATTTTGCACACGACAGGAAAATTGCCACCGACTTTGTCGACCTTTTTCTTCAGCCGTTCGATGTCGTCCGATGTGACGACTGTCGTGAGGGGTGTCGGGATGTTCTCCGCTGACAGCACCTTGTATGTGGTGTACTTGTTCTCGCAGTTCTCATAACTCTCAAGTGTGTTGAGAACGAAAAACCCCCTGTACTCGAACTCCTTCAGGAAGTTCTTTGTGCGGGAGTTCTTCAAGATTGTAAGGCGTGGCAGAATGATTGTGTTGTCGGTGTTCACCTCGAACTCGTTGTCTATGCAGACGACCTTGAACTTCTTGTCGCTTATTTTTTCAAGCACCGCCGTTTCGGGGTCGGCATACAGGAACTTGATGCCCGTTTCCTTGCATTTCTCCTTGAGCATCTTGCAAAAAGTGGAATTTGTGATTGAACTCAAATAGAGCAGCTGCACACCGTTCACTTTTTTCGACTCCGTTATCAACTGATATTGCTGTGTGAATGATTTCATTGTTCGTCAATTTGGTTTGTTATATTTATACGAGTGTGACAAGGCATATAAATAATGGGAAGATATTTTCTGCTATGGACAAGCGACTTGAACGCATAAGACTATACAAAGGGAACGTGATGGATTTCGAGACCTATATGAAGGACAGGATTGAACAGACCAAGAAGGAAAACTCAATCACCGATGAAAAAAGGAAGAAAAACCTGAAACGGAAACTTGACAAACTGAACGAATCGTCAGTCAACTGATATATCGCAGATATATCGTGAATGTGAATACACAAGACCGCGTTAAGCATCAAGCGTAGAAACAAGAAACCCGTCTTTTCAGACGGGTTTCTTTTTTGTTCGGGATATGCCTCAATCGACTTCCATTTGGTTTTCGGTTTCGTCCATTTCATCGTCGGAAACTTCTTTCACCTTCATAATGGTTTCGTGCATATTCTCGATTTTTTCAAGTTTCTTTTCAAAATTGCGAGGGGGTTGCCTCTTCGAGCACCCGTTCAGAACGCACCTCGACCATTCAAGGTCATTTATGACAAGTCTCTGCTGTGCCTCGACTTCGATTGCCATATAGAGTTTATTCTGCAATTCGCTCATCTTTTTTCTGCAATCGTTCAATTCGTCCTTTGTCTCATTGTAGAGGCGTATCCATTCGTCACTTGCGGTCTTTTGGTTTTCCAAGTCCTTTGCAATCACCGCCTTTTCCGCCGCTTCCGCTTCCGCCGCTTTGAGGCGTTTGTTCTGTTTGTGGAAAAGAACACCGCCAGTTCCAAGTATTACTGCTATGAGACTTGAGAATGCTATGATTAGTTCGGTCATTTCCTGTAAGCGGTATATTCTTCAAAACAGGAAGGCGTCAGGGGATTAGAAACCCAAGATACCTCTCTTTGTGCGTCCGAGGATGCTGCTGATACGGTCATCCTGCTGCTTTTTGTCTTCCGACCACATTCTTGCCGAATCGGTGTCGACGCGTTCCACAACCATTGTGTTGTCGCGGAGGTCGCGGGTTGACCAGAAGTATTCGATTTCGTTGGTCGTGTTGATTTTGTAGAATTTGGACTCGTTCAGGATTTCCTGTTTTCTCTTGTCTGAAAGCCCATTCCATTTGTCACGGTAGACAGCTGGCATATTCTCGACAAGGTCAAGACCTTTCTTTGACTCATAGACGCTCTTCCACACAACATTTGCCTGTTCTTCGTTACCGACATTTGCCGTGTTCATAGCGACGGTGATTACGGCTTTTGTGTTTTCGTCAAGCGACTCGAACTCGTTTCTGCGTCCTTCGGAGAGGAAGTTGAGGAAATTGTCGGGTTTCACCTGACCGCTGTGCTTGTTGATAAGCGCGTCGATTTTTTCAGTGATTGACGATTTGTATTCATCGTTCGATTTGATTCCCTTGCGGATTTGTGCTGCCGCATTGCGTGTTTCTTCCACAGACTTGTTTGCTGCAAAAGAATCGCTGCTTTCATTGATTGCGCCTCCCTGCAATGCAGCTTTGTTTTCCACAACAAGCATTCCGTTCTGCTGCATACTTTCCACAATGCTGTCGGTTCTGTCGAAATTCTCGTTGAGTTTCTCTGCGAGATAGTCGTTGTGTGCATAATTCTCGTTGAGTTTCTCTGCGAGATAGTCGTTGTGTGCATAGTTGCGTTCGAGTTGTTCTGCGAGGTAGTCGCTGTGGTCGGCGGTTTTCTGCAATTCCTCCGCAAGATATTCGCTGTAATTCATACTCTTTTCCACATTTTCGGCAAGATAGTCGGCATAATCCGCCGTTGTCGCCACTTTTTCTGCAACATATTCGGAATATGCGATTCCCTTTTCGAGTTGTTCTGCGAGGTAGTCGCTGTGGTCGGCGGTTTTCTGAACCGTCTCTGCGAGGTAGTCGCTGTGGTCTGCAACTTTCTGCAACTGCTCTGCAAGATAATCGTTGTGGCTGATGTTTCCGTCGAGTTTTTCTGCAAGATAATTTCCGTAGTTGATTGCGTTTTCGAGATTCTCTGCAAGATAGTCGTTGTGGCGGTTGCTTTTTTCGAGTTCATTTGCGAGATAGTCGCTGTGGTCGCTCACCTTTTGAAGTTGTTCAGCGAGATAATTGACATATTCGCCGAGTTGTTTGGTGTCGGCAAACGTTCCGTTCGGTTTTCCGATTTTTCCGTTTACACTCTCGTTCACAGAAATCGTGTTCTTGAGTTCATTGATGCTCTTTTTGACATTTTCGATTACGCCTGCAATGTATTCGGTATATTTTTGGAAGTCCTCGACATTGAGCGTTTTGGATTCGTTGATGTTCATATTGTTCACTTTATTATTGTCTTTATTTATACCTGTTGCTTCCTCTTCTGAAACATAGTCGCATTCATAGATGTAAACGTTGTCCATATTGCCGAAACCGTATGCTTCGTTCACACGCTTGAGTTCGGCGTTCTCGAAACCAGGGTCGGCTACAAGGTCGTATGTGAAAAGTTTTTCAAGCGTCACACGACCCGTCTGCGGGTTGATTTGACCTGCGGCACGGGACGAGATGTGCAACGGAATGCCGTCACGGACAAGTGCCTGTGCCTGCTTTCCAGCGTCTGTGTTCAAAAGACGGATTTTTCCGATTACCCTGTCGTTCTTTTCATCGTATTCCAATTTCTCGATGACGTGTGAAGCGTTCTTTAGGGAAACGTCGAAATTGACAGGATGGTCGAGTTCTCCGAGAAGGGTGTGACCCTCGATTTTCGGGAGCAGTTCGTTCATCTTCGGGATGAAATCCGACGCCTCGTATATGCGACCATTGCGGTTCCTTACTTTGAACTCCGTGAATATGCCTTCAAGATAAATGACATCGGAACCGCTGTTCGACATTTTGAGGTCGCTCATCGCCTGCTCGACAATCAATAATGTTTTGTTTTTCGATTTCATATTTCGCGCAAAATATTTTTCTTTCAGTCCAGAATGCCATTGTAAAAACGGCATTGCTCTGGAATATATTTATAACGAATGTTTTTGCACGGGTTTCAGAAAATGGCAACCGCGGGAAAGCCACTATGCCGTCCACAGGAAGGTGTATTGACCTGCGTCGTACACAGGAAGGAATCCCCGCTCAAGCATAAGGGTTTCGTTGCTCGTGCCCTTTCCGTAGTCGGTTCCGAACAGTTGGTCGAACCCGCGCTGCCGAAGCATATTGTCGGTTATGTGGCTGCGTTTGTCCTTTTTGCAGAACCAATGCTTTCCGAAAGAAAAAGAAGTTTTTTTGAAACCGAGTCTTGCATACACATCACCTGTGAACTTTGAATTGTCGCAATATGACACCACGCTGTGCATACCGTACTCGCGGACTGCGTGCGAGAACAACCGCTCCGCCCCGCCGACAACGATATAGTTGCCGTCGGTGCACAGGCGCAGAAGTTCCCATTCGCATTTCCTGTTGTATCTCGGTTTCCCGAAAGCCATAATCTCGACAATCGCGCCGTCCAAATAAAGTCCGACGCACACGCACATACCCTTGCAGGTTCCCTGTATATGATGCTTTGACAGGAAAACGTCCGCTTCCACAGGGTTCACCTCCGCCACCGACAGTTTCCTTGCATATAGCGTTTCCTTCGGTTTCAGCATATTCACTATCTTCGCGGAGTCGTCCCAATCCCAAACGTGTATGCAACGGTAACCGTTTTCCGCAGCAACCGACGTTTTATCAAAATGATACTTCCTGTCCTTTGCATTCCCGCCGAATATGTCAAGAAACGAATTGTGCGTGATTGTCGGGTTGATTTCAACAAGCGTGTCCCCGACCTTGAAGTCATATACATATTTCCCGACAGAAAACTCGCGCTCGTATCCAATCCCGTTTTCCGACAGAAGTTCGGCGAAATTCAAGTTCGGTTTGGAATCGTTTGAATGTCTGCGGACGCCATCGAGCATACAGGTGTACGGCACACCGTATTTTTCAATGTTCGTTTCAATAAGTTTCTTTTTGAACTCCTCCGATTGCGTTGCGTATTCAACACCATATCTCTCAATGTTGGTATGCTTTGTCCTTTCCTTTATTATGTCCGACTGTATGGGATAATCGACGCCATAGTGTTTCTTGCAAGTGGACGAAACTTTCCGTTTCACATCCTCCGACTGCATAGGATGTTCAACCCCGTATTTTTCAATACTTGTTCTTTTTGCTTTCTCCTTTGTGCTGTCAAGTTTCAAGACACAGTCGGTTCCATATCGCTCAAGGTTGGTTTTCCTTGCACGCCCTTTCACATCCTCCGACTGCATAACGTATTCCACGCCGTATTTCTCTTTAACCGTTTCCTTTATCCTTCCCTTCACTTCATCCGATTTCAACGGGCAGTCCACGCCATAATGTTCCATAGACGTCTTCCGTTTCTTTTCTTTTATCTCCTCTGATTTTGAATGGTGTTCCACGCCATATTTCGACATACAGGTCTCTCTTGACTTTTCCTTCACCGTTTCGGATTCAAACGGACACGCAACACCCATATTGGCGATGTTTGTTTCCATTGATTTCTTTCTGACCTCATCCGACTGCATAGGATATTCAACCCCGTAATGCGACTTGCAGGTCTCCCGTTTCTTTTCCTTTATCACCTCGCATTTGGATTCGTGCTCGACCCCATATTTTTCAAGGCAGGTTTTTTTTCTTTTCTCTTTCACGGACAAGGACTTCGTGGCACAACTCCTTGAACAATGCGCCTTGTAACCTTCGTTCAACGAGATGAACTCGCAGCGATTGCCGCATTCGCATACACCAAGCCCAAACGATATGTCATCGTTGAAGTAATGGTAAAGTTTCTGTCTGAACGTGAAACCTTCAGGAAATTCAATATCGCACAATTCTGCATAAAATTCAGGATACTCAATCCTGAATTTATTCTCCTGAATGTGCCTGTCCTCCAAGATTATGCTGTAAAGTTCCGATTTGTCCATACTTCGTATTTATTTAATACGGAATTATCCCTTTTAATCTTGTAAATTATCAAGTTCAATAGTCGCTTCACAGTTGTCCGAACAATCACTAATCAAATTAGGTTTTTCATTCAGTTGTTTCACAACTCCACGACTGTTTTCGGTGTTCCTCACCGAATTATATTTCAAAATGTTCCTTGCCGCATTGACATCCCTGTCGTGATGACAACCGCAGTTGCAGCAAGTCCATTCCCTTACATTTAGGTTTCTGACTTTTTTCTCAACATAACCACATTCACTGCACATCTGACTTGACGGATAGAAACGGTCTATCTTTATAAGTTCCTTTTCATTCCACAAGCACTTGTATTCAAGCGTCTGTATGAACTGATACCAATTACATTCTGATATTGCCTCTGCCAACTTGTGGTTCTTCATCATCCCTCTGATGTTCAAATCTTCAACCTTTATCACATCATAGTTTCTGACAAGTTCATTAGTGATTTTGTGTATGTAATCGGTCTTGACATCTGTTATCTTCTGATAGATTCGGTTGCATTTCAACACTTGGTTTTCGTATCTCTTGCTTCCGTGTATCTTTCTTGACAGATGCCTTTGGTTATGTTTTAGTTTGCGTTTTAATGTCCTGATTATGCTCCTGTGGTTCTTGTATTTCATTCCGTCACTTGTGATGACGAAATCCTTTATGCCGAGGTCAAGACCGACTGAACGATTGGTCTTTCCATAAGGTATGTAATCCTGTTTAACAGTAATTGCTATGTGGTATCTGCCTGCCTTGTTTTTTGAGATGGTTACAAAGCAAATTTTGCCTACAATCCCACGTTCCATTACAATGTCAATCCCGCTTTTTAGTTTTGGGATGTAAAGTTTGTTATCTTTTATTTTGAAGGATTGCTCCTGTGGTAGTTTGAACGACTGTCTGTCCCTTCTGTTCTTGAACTTCGGATAGGAACTTCTGTGTTTATAAAAATTCTCGTATGCAGTGTGCATATTTCGTAAACTACACTGCAAAACTTGTAAAGGAACATTTTTTAGAAACTCATACCCATCAGTCTTGCGGAGTAGTGTCAGTTTACCTGATTGAACATTGTATGAATCACTTGTTTTTGTTTCTTCATATTGTTGTTTCTTCTCATCAAGGAAATGGTTGTACACAAGTCTGCAACATCCAAATACATTGGCAAGATAAATCTCTTGCTCCTTGTTCGGATACAACCTGAACTTGTATGTGTACGTTCTTTCCATCTGATTGAAATACTGTACTATATTTATATCACTCACATTTTTACAAGACTAAAAGGGATAATTCCGATTTAATATAACAAAAAAATGGAACAAAAAAACACCTCATATAAATAATAACGGAACGAAATCCACACAGGCGTTCCAACCGAAAAATATATAAATGGATTATGGCATTACCACATTATAGTAACTCTGTACCAAGTACAAGACATTGGGAACCTGTCTACAAGGCATTGTTCGAGGTCACGATATTCCCTCCGACAGGAGGCGACCAAGCTCTTCTGCTTGAACACGTCAAACAAGTGTCTGGACTTGACGGGCTCAACCCGTCGGTTTCAACGACAGAACAGAAATTCAAACAGGCGACGCGTTCATACGCAGGGTTCCCTGACAAGACCACTTTGGACTTGCAGGTCACTTTCACTATGAACTTGAACGACTCGAACGAAAACTACATCTACACCACATTGAGAAAATGGTGCAACGTGATTTGGAACCCCCTCACAGGTATGAGCGGAATGAAATCGCAGTACGTCGGCAGTATGATTATCGTGCAGTACAACCGTGACGGCAGCATCTACCGCAAAATCATCTGCAAGGACGTGTTCCCGACAGGTCAGTTGCAGGTCGGCGGTGACCTCGACTATTCGTCAAGCGACGCAACCGAGGCGCAACTCACTTTCCGCTGCGACTATTGGGACGAACAACTCATCGGTCTCTAACAGACCGCCGGAATGGGAAACCCGCAAACCCCGTGAGCAATCGCGGGGTTTGTTTTTTTGTCGTATAAATAATGGAAATATAAATTTGAACCTATGGCACATATAATGAGAATTGACGAAATGTCAAAACAATATGATTTAATATCAAAATTGGAAAATATAGTTAAAAGCAACTCGGAATGGGTTGATATGGGAGGGACTGTGCTTTGGAAAAATACAAATGAACCAGAGTTCTCACAAAAAAAAGGATATGACCCGTATTATGGTTCAACAATCACTTATGATATGGCGATGAACAGCTATAAAAAAGAAGATTTACCAACAAAGAGCAACTTTGAAGAACTTATGAAATGCAATTCTATTTGGGGCAAGTTTGCATTTGATTATGTAGAATGGAACGGCGAGAAAACAATAATAGAAAGATATGGCCGGTATTTTTATACCAATGATTTTAGAGGCGTGCTGTTTTTACCCGCAGATGAACCTCATAAAGATGAAATTGCAACTTATTTAACAACAACATTTGAAAAATACAGAAAAAATGGCAAAGACGCATATTTGTTTTATACATTTGAATTTAGAAACAATGACAAATCAACTGGGTTTAGCGCAATTTACGACATAGATGAACCTTATGCTGCTGACGTATCCGTTCGCTTGATAAAGCAAAAGTAATAATTAACTTCACGCTGCAACCCATTGAACCACTAACCAAACCAAGTGTTTTCAAACACTTTCAATGTCACGGTGGTTGAAGCGGTAGCAGAACACATCAACAAAACAAAAAACGCAGGCGTCAAACCCTGCGTTTTTTGTTTTAGAAGCAGTAGTCATCGAACAGGTAGAAGTTGCCGTCGATGTCCGTGCACTCGCATCTGAAATACTCCTGTTCGCACCTCTTGTACCAATTCACCAAGCGCGTCAGTGTGGCATCGAAAATCCGCACGTCGGACTTCATCGCCGACTTCAACGAAGTTTCGTTGTAGTGACCTTTCTTTTTGGGGATGATGCAGACATTGGCGATGACGTGGTATGCGAACACGCTCTCCATAGTTGCGTTCCCGAAACCATCGTCGTAGAACAGGAGTCCGAACTTCCGCCCCATACCGTTCACACCGACATAGGCGGAACACAGGTCTTTCAGTTCCCCATACAGTTCATCCACCAACCTGCGGTTCCGACTGTCCTTCACATAGGACATAACATCCCTGAAGTGACTGTTCACAACACGTTTGTAGAACTCCGACTTCAGTTCGGTGTACTGCGTTTCCGCGCAGAGGATGTCGCGGATATTTTCCGAGTCCGTAAGTCTTGCCATATCAATTTCAATATAAACCGCCGTTCAATGTAAACTCAAGGTTTCCGTCGTTCTTTATTATGCGCAGATAGGTGGTGCCTTTCGATTTCCGCAGGAATGACATAAAGTTCACCGCCCTGCTCCCCTCGATTAACCACTCGTCTGTGCAGGCGTGGTTCGGATAGACTTCCCCGCGCATTCTGTAAAGACCGCCCTTTCCGACGGGAACCGCGAGTTCATACCCCTTCACGTCGAAAATGAAGCACGCTTCGAGATACCTGCGCTTTTCAACAGGGTCGTATTCGGAATACAGGTTGAACGGGTACTTTCCGAGTATGAATTGCTCATCTATGACGCTCCTGTCCTTCACGTCGACAGCGAACGTCACCTTGATGACGTCCCTCCTAATATCATCCACGATTTTGCTTTCCGTCAGTCTCATTCCCCGATGAAAACAAGTTTGTCGATATAGTCCCTGTCCTGCGTGATAATCGGCATCTCCATATCCAACACCCACACTCGTCGTGTCGTCTTTCCGCAGGATGCGGTTGCCGTTGGCGAAGCGGTTGAGGTGTCGGGCATAGAAACCTCCATTTCTTTCCTTATGCAGGAAAACCCGCGCTTGAAGCGCGTGTCAACGTCGTTCCAGTTGATGTTGTGCCAAGTCATCAGCATATCCTGAATGTCGGAGCAGTTTTTCTTGAACAACTGATTGTGCGTGAAAAATGCGCGTCCGAGCATCTCAATGCTGTTGCGGGTCGCGTCCTGCTGCCTCCACAGGACGCAGTTGGTCACATCTTCCTTCGGGACGTTGAACACCCTTGCGTCGAACATCGCTCCTCGTTCGTATGCCTTTCGGTATGTGACATTGAGTTTGGCGATTCGCTCTTGGTCTATACCTCCGTCAAGGCGGTGCAGTCCGTAATAGTCATACCATTGCGGGTCGGACACTTTGCTTGAGAACCTGCCGACCTCCTCGCCGAAGAACTTGTTGAACGCCATCGTCGCCATAGAAGCGGCGATGCTGCACATCTTCTGCGCTGTGTTGTCGAACCACGCAGCGGTGTTCAGTTTCTCATAGTCCACGAGGACGAGTGTGATTTCGTCGGACTGCGTGTATCCGAACACGCATCCCTGAATATTCTCGCAGAGATATTTCATTGTGCGTCCCATCGTGTCGGACAGTACGACGTCATAGGGTTTGTTGAACCATCTTGTGAATGTATGGAATGATTTTCCGTCGATGCGGATTACAACGGGCATACGCCGTGTCAGTTTGTATCTCGACACACCCTCGTATTCTTTCATACGGTCGCCGAGAGAATCTTTGTTTGCCATATTTTATTCTGTTTTATTTTGTTTTATTCTTTGGGTTTCCTTGCTTTTCTTTTCTTTTGCTATCCCGTTGTCCAATAAAACAAGAGGGTTGCCGTCAATCTGTGAAGGAGCATAATACTTTCCCCTTACTGTTTTAGTTTCCGTTTCCACAATGACGGTGTCGTTTTTGTGCAGTCCTTTCTGCATATTGTAAATAACGTTCACGAGACCTTTTGGTACACGGGCGATGACATAACGTTCCCCGTCATTGGTTTCGTATTCCGCGCTTATTTCCCCGCCTTTCATTTCAATCGAAAATTCCTCTTCAATGAATCCAGGGTTGTGTACGATTGTGATTTTCATATTGTTTTCAATTTAAGTGTGATGGTTTATCAGTTATTTGCATTTCTTTTTTGAGACGTGAGATAAACTTCTCACTCAACCCATAGTTGCTACTTTGTTCCTCATTGGCAAAATCTTCTATATCTCCGTCTTCAATTTCCATTTCTTTTAATTTCTCAATCATCTCCTGTTCTTTCCATTTCATCGCCGCCAGCAATAGCATTTCTTTCAGTCCATAATCACCCATTGAGGTTGATGGATATATTTCTTCGATTAGTTCTCTTACTTTTTCTATGTTCGTCATATCTATTTACATAAATGTTCCGTGAAAAGATTCCTCCTTTCAAGGTGGGATATGAAACGGAACGAATAAAGTTGTTTATAAAATGGTTCATATAAATATATTAAGTTCTTTGAAATATTGGTATCGTGGTTGGTCACAGAAACAAAAACAGACTGTTTGTGACCGTAAAACCAAGAAAACAGATGTTTTATATGTAGGTGTGGGACACACCGAATTTAAGCGTGTGGAGATGCGGGAAATGATTTTGAATGCCATAGGACATTCAAAGCAAACAGCATCGTTGAATCACGAAGATTCCGCCCTTTAGGGTGGAATTAGTTCACTTTTAGTTTCATACATTCCTTCAGGTGATGGCAATGCCAATCCCATCGGTATCAATCCACGATAGTCAAAATGGAATTTATTAAACCAATCAATATTTTTTGGTCCGTAACATCCCAATCTGAATTTGAAATCATCAAATGGGCGTTTAATTCCATCTGATTTATAAAAATAGAATCCTACACCAGATGTTCCATCGTCCCATACAACATTATCGGTATCACAAATATACTTAATCGCATCGGCAATTTCCGATTTTGTTATGGTATTTATCGGGCGGAGATAAGGTCTGACGTCCCAAGTGTTGAAATCTGCAAGATGATATGTACGAAGTTTCGTATCTTCACGATATTTACCATTGTCAACGCTTACAATCGTATCATACGGCAACCTCGCGCAGAGGTCTTTTCGCAATAAATCTTTTTCTTCACTTGTCATACTTCTTCTTTTTAATAAAATCGAAGTTGAGGACGCTCCATACATATTTCATAAACCAATTCGGCAAATGCTTGTATATTTTAACATCCAACCGAAACACCCACCACTGTAATATGAGTGTCGGCATTGAGTAATTGACGCACAACTTCATACAAGGGAGAATGTAAATGCCGCCCCAATGGTTCATAAACAAGAACTCGAACTCAATCGGGAATTTATTCTTGTCCGCTTCCTTTTTCATAGTCCTTTCTACTTATGTTTCTCGCCACACGCATAAACTCGCAGTAGTCGTTGTATGACATAGTTCCGTCCTGCAACTTCGCGTTCGCCTCCTCCACGGCGGTTCTCGGACTTGCGATTTTCGTGTAACGGGAGCACTCCCAATCAAGGTACATATCCAACCAATTACGCCTGCCTTGATATTCAAGATGGTGGGCGTTGTGTCTGCGATGGATTTCCTGCACTTTCCTGTAGTCCATAAAAAGTCGCAGGAACGGTTTCTCTATATCGTGGAACAGGTGGCGGAATTTCCACACGCCGAGTTCGCGTGCGAGTTCGTTGAACGCCCGCCAATGGGCGAACCAATAGGAGAACGTGCTTCTTTGGTCTTTCGTGAATTTCTTGTAGGTGTGCATCACTTCGTTCTTTTGATGACAAAATGGTTTGACACAATCGGTTCGATTGCCACACTTCCGTCTTCCGACAGAATCTCTATCCCCCCGAACTTGTTGCAGGTTATGCGGTATTCGTTTCCCTCATTGTCGAGGATGCGGATGTGGTCGCACTGCGTGGAAGTCCATTCGTGGTCTTTTCTATATTTGATGTCCATAGCATTCCTTTTATTGAATATAATAAAAAATTTCCATTTTTTTGTTATATTATTTCAGAAAGGGATAATTCCGTTGCAGAAAACATAAAATAAACAAATTGAACATCCGCTTTGACTTCATTCAGGCGGTCTAATTGCCGAAATATTATGAAAATCACTGAAAGCAAAATCGGGAAAACGCTGCTTGACAAGGACGCTCCGATGAGAATATCTCTCGACGACCTGTTTGAAATGTATCCGGAGTCGATAAAACTCGACGGGTTCGACAACTGCATAGTCGGCGTCGACACAGACGGGCGCTACATATACAGTATGTTCAGGATGGTCGGACAACTTATGACCGCCGACGGTATGGACGAGGACGAGGCGTATGACTACATATCGTACAACACGCTTCGGGCGCTGCCATACGCGGGCGAAGGCGCCCCTATAATCGTCGATTATTATGTCGACCCGGAAATCTGACGCTGATTTCTAATTGATTTTCTTGTAGTCTTTCGGCACGGCGTAGTTGTAGAAGTTGCGTATGTATTTCACGCAGTCCACGAGATGCACCATTATGCCGTTCAGTGTGTCGAGGAACCCTGCAAGCGACTTGTTGCCGTAGAGGTATTTGGAAAGGGAGTTGCTTATAAGCGTCTTTGAGTAGTCGTACCCTGTGTTCTGTATGTCCCAGTTGGAGGTGCGGACTTTGTCGTTCGGAAACTCGAACCCCTTGTATCTGTTGATGTCTTCTTTCATAGATATATCGTTGATATATTGCGGTGTTACGCCTTGTACAGCATACTGCCACGGAATATGGTGTGCCCTTTTTTTGTTTTTACCCTGTCGAGTTCTATTGTCGCGCCTTTCTTCAACGTCAGTTCCTGTTCGTCTGGCATATCGAGGTTCGCCCTGATGGTTTCGTCCCAATCGACATCGGTCGGTGAAACATATCCGTACAGCGTTATGTATTCGCCGTCAAGATGGTTTGACCACTGCGCCTCCGCATTGCCTTTGGCATAAGTCCAGAACACACCGAGTTTTCCGCTGTAGTCGGTTTTCAGCAAGTTGTAGAACTTGTCCTTGTTTATGAATTTTGGAACCGATATTTCACGCTCTATATAGATGTTCCCCCTGCTGTCAGTTTCCAAGTTGGACAGAATCCTATCGTATGCGACGTCCATCAGATAACCGTTGAAGTCGTTTTCGTCCTCTATGTACTCCACAACAGGGTCGTCCGAATGTTTAAGTTCGTCCAAATCGCACGCTTCACCCATATCACAAAGATAGTCGAACACAAGACCGCATAGTGAATAATTGTCAAATGTGTCTGACACGTCACTGAAAACAAAATTGTTTTTTGAAAACTCGTTTTCCGCTGTCGTTGAACAATGTCCCAATTCACCTTGTTTTCCGTATTCATTCATATACTCCACGAATTGATGCAGGTTGTCACCCTTCGCCTCGTTTACGCGGTTTGTGAACTCGTCAAGTGTTTTAATCCTCATAATTCCGTTTTTGTTTGTCTATATTTATACGAATTGTTCAAAAAAACCGCTATGTCTTTACCCAAGCGGTAGTTCACAGACCGAATATAAATAATGTAAAAAAATATATCAACCGATTATGGAACATATCAAAAGTGTGGATGAAATGAGTGTCAGTAAATCAAGAATGCCATCCACCGCCACAGGATACAGATACGAACCCTATGTGCTTCTGAAACACGAGGAACACAGTGTCAGACACGGAGACTATCAGCACAAAGACCTCAAACTCATCACCGGCAACAGTGTGTATGATGTTGTCAAATCGGCAGTAAAATCCGACATTGACGTTGCCGACCTGACCTGTGAGGTGCTTGACAATGGTTGCATCCTCGTCACATACGAGAAAAAGGGTTGGACGGAGGAATACAACAGCGTACACGAACTTTGGATTGGAAAACTCGGAAACATCACCCCACAGGATATGCGGCGTGAGGGCATCCGTATTAAAAACGGCAATGGATGGTAAATCCTGCCTTATAAATATAGTTGAATAATTATCCTATTATGAACAGCAACTTATTGAGACTGATTTATTCGCAGAAGAAATGCGGATTGAGCGACGAGCAGGTCTTGAGCATACTTCTCGGAATGGGTGTCATCGAGGAAATCGCACGCACGCACATCGCAAGATACAACGAGATATGCGCGGAATGCCCGAACCCGATGCAGCACCCAGACCTTATGCCGAAGAACGGTTTTGCAATCATAACCCCGTCCGCTTGGAAACCCGTCAACATCAAGGACGAGATAAAGGAATCCAACGAGGACGACACGGAGGTTATAACAAGCGGAAAAGGCAATGCGGGCGATATGAACAGCATTGCAAACGACAGGGCGGACAAGACCAAGAAGGAGTTCAAGAAGGATGAGCGCAAGGGTGGATACAAGCCCCCGAAATTCGACGCTCCGAAAGGAAAGGGAAACGAAAAACTCATTCCTGTTGACAAAAACATCGGCAAGATAAACGCAGGAAACGGTCACGTCCTTGACTTCGACGCCTATGTGAAGTCGCTTTCCGAAAAGACTAAAAAGGAAAACAAGGACTGAAAGAGTCCTTTATAAATAAAAGGTGTCACAACACAAGGAAAATATTATATAAGATATGAGAAAATTTAATCTGATACAATTATATGAGAATCTCGCAAGCGCAGCAAGAGACCTCAAGGATTTCGCGGCGTCAAACGACAGTGCATCATATTCCGCAATGAGTTCGTACGCAATCGTCGAGAATGCAATCAAGCAATTCCCGTCAGAGGTTGCGGTTATGATTGGAAGAAAAAACGCTGGAATCCCGATTGACGAATCAAAACTGAACCCTGCAATCAAGTATTCGATTGCGGAGAATGTCTACAACTCACTGAACGGGAGTTTCCTCGTTCCTGTAAAAACCCTTTGCGCATACATCAAGTCCACAATGGAAATCGACAAGTGGGGATATGTCGGGGCAAAGGTTATGGAGTCCTGTGCGAAGAAGATGTCCAACAATATGTATGCAGACCTCTACAAGCAGGTCAATGACGTGCTTCTGAACGACGATGTCTATGAACCGCTCAAAAAATTGGCGGTTGACACGGAATTTTGGTGCAACGAATCCAAACAGGTCATCGCCCTTATCGAATCCGAGGAATACAAGACCACAAGCAAACTGAACAAGACGGTTGTCGAAAACCACTGCTGCTCTATGGTCAAGATGTTCACTCCTTTCATTTCCGAAAACAACAGCATTGTGTTCAACCTCTATGGAAAGAACTATGCCTTGTCTAACGGAAAAATACTTGAGACAAAGGTTTCAAACGAACGCTACAACAACGTGGTGAACGGTCTTTCCCTTATGACCTACAACGCAAAGGAAAACACGCTCGACTACTACGGAGTTAACGGGAAAATACTCGAATACAAGATTGACGAGAACCGCATCTGCATAGGAAACAACGACCTTACAGACCTCCCGTCACTCGACCTCCGCGACACACTCTCAATCAGCGGTCTGTTCAACAAGACCAATGTGCATCATATCGACACGCTTGTCAAAATGTTCGAGTCCCGCGATATGATTAGTGAACTTGACAATATGGTGAACCTCCGTTCCGACGTGAACGCAGGCGTGTTCCTCACCCTGATTTCCGTCGAGGAAGGTTTCTATGTCAACAACGTGAACTACAACACCTATATGAACGAGATGAAGTTCTTCAAGTCGGCAACCGAAGCGAACAAATACATCAAGGAAAGCATCAACTACGACGCCACGAACATACTCCGAGAGGCACTTAAGGCGGAAGGCGACAAGAAGGCTGCGATTATGGAAGAACGTGCAAGCATTCAGGACAGAATCGACTTCCTGAAAGAGCAACGCGGCAAAATCGTGTCTGAAATCGAAAAGACACCGAAAAACATTGACACAACTTCCCTTGTTGAAGCTCTCAACCTCCTTGAATGTGAAATCAAGAACAACGAAATCGCACTTTCCGACACATACACAACAGACTGCGACAGCAACTGCGTTCCCGTCAAGGTGGCAAACATTGTCGGAACACTCGTCCCAGGCGACATTGTGTATGTCGACGCCGCAGCATTCGCGGAGGCACCTGAATACACGACAATCACCGTGACCGACCCCAAAACAGGTTCGTCGGTTGTTGTGAACAAAAGCGACCTCATCTTCGACATCAACCACGAAACGGTTGTTGTGGACGGTGACGGAGTGACAGTGGTCAACGGTGAGTGTCCGACCTGCGGCGACGGCGATGTGTGCCCGACCTGCGGAAAGGAAAAGAAAACACTCGTCTGCGACTGCCAAAAGGAATAGAGGTTCAAAGCGTATCAAAAAAGAAAAGGTCGGTTCAAAACCGACCTTTTTCATTTTTTGGCGTCCTCTATGCTTGATATGAAAATCTTTTGGACACCCCTTTCCTTTTCAGGATGTATCACATTCCACCCCTGTCCGAGACCCGACCAAGCGAACGATGTGAAATATGAGAAGGGATTGTCGTATTTCTCCGGGTCGAAATTCCTCCAATACCGCAGTATGTTGAACATAGCGTGCGCCTTGCAGTCCTCTTCGTCCTCAATGCAACTGTAGTGGTTGCACTTGGCAACCCTGTCGATAAGCAGTTGGCAGAGTTCAATCGCCCTCGGAGTGAGTTCGTCCTTTTCAAGCGAAATGACAAGTTCGTCATAAAATTCTTTCGGGTCTATGTAATTTACACTTCTTTTTCTGCCCATAACGGATAAGTTTTGAATAGATATTATTTATAAACCTTCCGTCATATCCATCATATAAATAATATAACAAAAAAATCGAAGAAAATAATGCCTCCGGAAAACAAAATTCCCGAAATTCCCGAACTTTATGACAGTATGTTCTCCCCGTATTCTAATGTGTGGGAAGTGTCGGGTACGTCCACCCCTATGTGGACGTGGGCGTTCGCCCCTGACGAAAACGGGAATATGTACGCAGGCGACGTCGTGTTCACGACCGATGACGCTGGGAACCCCGAATCGCAAGGAAAGGCGTCATCAATTTATGATGTGCGGACAGTAGGCGTGATAGCGCCGTTCAGTATGTTCTCAAGATGGCAGATGGTGGACTACACAGGCATTATGGGTATGTTCAAGCGCAACGACCCTGAATTGATGCAGAGGTATTTCGACAATGACCTCGCACGCGCCAACAGGATGTGGACAAGCGGCGGTGTCACATACCAAAAAATCATAGAGGCATACAAGAACATCGACTCCGCAAGGTACAGGATAGAGGACTTCATCTACAACAAATACTACGGGTTCATACCGCCGAACTACCTAATCACATTGCGAAGATACGGTATGCCTTGCGGGGACGTGGCATTCAACCTCGCATACAGTGAGGAGATACACGCGAAACTCAACACAAGGGACGCCCTGTTGCCAATCGCCACAGCGACAACCTATATGTCGGAGATGGCAGGGAACAAAATGGACGACCTCCTTAAATTCACTTGGGGCACGAATTGGGCGGAGCAGACTTCCGAAATACAATCTCTCACGTCAGGGACACCGGGCGCTTCAAGTTTCGGTGTCGGGGCGACGTTAATCAACACCGTGAACGACAAAAGCGCAAACCCGTTCTCAAGGGGATTTTCTATGAGCGCGTTCAACGCTCTTGCAGGAACAAGTCTGACACCCGCACAGCAGCAGGTCGCAGGACAGTACGCACAGGTTGACCCGTGGCAGAAATACCAAAAGTACACACAGGGTCCAGTCGATGTAATCAAAAAGACGAAGATACGCGACACGGGTCTCAACTTCGAGCAGAGTTTCAATCTGAAATTCGAGTACGAATTGAAGTCCCTGCAATATGTGAACCCCAAAATCGCTATGCTCGACATCATAGGCAATATGATTACTATGGGGACAAGCACGGGTTCGTTTTGGGGAGGCGCCACCCGTTACTACGGAAACGGAGGAGGGTTCGGCAAACAACCCGGAGACCTTTCCGCCTTTGCAAAGGGCGACTACGCGACATACGGAAAAAGTCTTGTCGCACACGCAACGAACTTCATCAAGTCACAGAACAACGGAAGTTGGCCCTCCTCGCTGAAGGATTGGGTAGACCTCGCGAAAAACATATTCAACGGCGCCATACAAAATATGATTGGTTCCCTTATAAACGGAAACCTCGGACAACTCGGTTTCACACAACCTGCAAACGCAATCCTGTCGTCGGAACCGACTGGGTATTGGCACGTCACCATCGGAAACCCGCTCAACCCAATCGCTATGATGGGAAATATGATATGCAAGCAGGTTGAAATGCAGATGGGCGAAGGACTTGGATACGACGACTTCCCCGTGAACGTGGCGTTCACCTGCCAAATCGAACACGGCAAACCGAGAGACGCCGCGGACATAGAGTCTATGTTCAACGCAGGCAAGGGCAGGATTATGCACACCCCGTTCCTCGCAGACCTCAAGAAAAGCGATTTGCCTGAAGAATTTATACGGGACATACAGTTGGTGTCCGACCAAATCAAAGACAAGTCGAGAGACCCTATGCACATCTCGTCAAAGGCGGTGGAAGAATACGGGCAGATAAAGGACAATGGCGGTCGTTTCAGCGACAAATACAAAAAAGCGGACGGGGTGGAACACTACCTGTATGAGCAGATTGACAAGGTTTCCACGCTTTTGCGATAAATTTCAGAAGATATTTTTTTCATACGATATATCATTGATATATCACGAGTTCAAAAACTTCAAAAATTCCATTATATTCAAATAAAGAAAACCAAAAAAATTAAAATGGACGTTCTCGATTTTGAAATTGAAGTGGTGTCGCGGTTTTTGAGCGACAACAACATACCGATTAAAACGGTGTCACAGGAAGTGTTCGTCAAACAGATGAACAAACTCGGATATTGGGACAAATGGGTTGCGTTTGTTGAAATGGTCAACAAGGACTTTTCAGGCGACGCCAGCAAGTTCCTTGACTATTACTATCAGAAACGCGAGGAAATGATTCAGGCGTTGAAAAATGAACACTATGAAGCGTTCAACAACTGCGATATGGACATATTCGCATACAAACCCGTCACATTCAACGGCGCGGCGAAAAGTGTATGGAACCACACCAACGCAGGAGGGGTGTTCATTTCAATCGACCTGAAGAAAGCGAACTTCCAAGCGCTCTCATACGTCAATCCAGCCATTGTGCTCAACTGCAAGACGTGGGATGAGTTCTGCCGAAAATTCACCGACTGTGAGTACATCATAGAATCAAAATACATCAGGCAGGTCGTATTCGGGCAACTGAACCCAAGTCGCCACACGACGGTCGAACGGAACATTATGGGAACCGTATATGAAGACCTTGCAAGAGACGGCATAATCGGCGGACTCATCGACAGAGGCATACTTTCCCTGTGCGCGGTGTCGGTTGACGAACTTGTGTTCAGGACAGATTTGAACACCGCCGACATTTTCATCAAGTCTGGGATGCACAAGCGTATCGAGGCAACAATTCTCGAACAATACGGTTTTTATGTGAAGGTGAGCCTGTTCACAAGCACCGAATACCACCTCCGCGCCCACACGAAGGAAGGCACGAGCGGAAAGGACGTGTGCACGTTTTTCCTGCGCACGGACATAGAAAGCGGCGGAAAGAAGATTATGTGCGTGCCGCAGACCTATCACGGGATTGTATGGCAACTTATGCACGGCGAGAAAATCGAGGAATGCGACAGGCATTTCGTATATGAAGGACTCGACTGCACTCTCAACGAGAATTTCGTGCTTGCCGACGCCGAAGGGAACACAATTACGGAAAACTTATTCAAATAAACCGCTATGAGTATTGAACTTGAAAACGTGACCTATGAGACAGGTATGCTCCTGAAAAAGTACGGGTTTGACGAACCCTGCGAACTGTATTTTTCAAGCGACTTCCAATATGAGGGACGGTCAATATCCTTTGAGGAGCGACTTGACCTCATCAGCGCAATGAATGAGGATAAGATTGTTGAAATCAAGGGCGGTCGTATCGGACTCCACGCCAACAGGAACTCCTGTGAATGGATGAATGGTGACACCTGCTCCGCCCCGACGCTACCGCTCGTTGAGAAATGGTTCCGAGACAAGCACGGCATCATCATACAGATACGCTACGCATACAAGAACAACGGAGACGTTGAATACACGTTCTCGGTCACCGACACAAAAACGCGGAAGATGTTTGATTGCAGGGATTACTTCACATCATACGAGAAAGCGGAGGACAAGGCGATTGAATACGCTATTGAACACCACTTGAAGGGAAAGGTGGAAAAATGAGGATGTGTACGAACTGCCTTCACTTTGAAAAGACCAACATCAAGAACTGCGGGGTGTGCAAATGCGCAGAGCGCGTTCACCCGCTTGTCGGTCACAATCCAAAACGCTACAACATTGTCGGTTGCACGGGCGGACGGAAATGCGAGCACTATTCGGAAAACAAAGCGAAAACAACAAATAATTAAATTATGAGCATCAGAAGAATCAAACACAGACTGAAAATACTCTTCATCGGGTCGCGCAATATCAAAATCGAACGAGAGGAACGCTATCTTATGATTATCGTGAGAAAACTGTTGAACTCGCAGGAAAGCGAACTGCTTATGGTTCCCGATATGAGCAAGTTCTACATCAAGTCGGAGGAGAACGGGATATTCGTTGTGGCGGACTTCAACACCAACATTGCGTCCGTCATCAACCACAAGTTCGGTTACGACATAAAGATGAAGAATGCAAGGGTTCTGAAGTATGTCGTCGGGAATTTCACGACAGTGGTCGAAAAACGCAGGCAGGAAATGGAAAACGAATACAGGGGCAACATACAGCACACGCTGTCAAGTGTCCTCAACAACATCAAAGTAGAAAAACCAAAAAACGAGAGCAATGAAAACTCTATTACTGAACAGGTGGAAAACGCCTGACGGGACGGTGCTGACCTCATACAGCACACACGACTATGTATCACACACGGACAAAAACGGCGAATACTATTTCGTCGACGGAGGTTCGTCCTATGTGCGTATGTCGAAGAACAATGAAAAGATGACCAATATGTGCGTCTACTACGACTCACCGTTCGAGGAAATCAGGGAGAACGTATGCAGGGGAACGTTCGACGAGAACAGAAACCGCATTTGGGTTCCGCTGTGCAATATGTCCGACGCACACCTTATGAACTGCATCACATACAACGTGAACTACTTCGACGGTCAAATCGGTCTGCACACCGTAATCTATATGCGCGAAATCATTTGGCGGCACGAACACAAAAGAAGAGTTGACGAAAAGTTGTACACGAAACAGGACGAAACACCGAACCAAGACAGCGGTCGCGAACAGGAACCCGTCGACAACGGCGTGTTCCAAGGGAATTGGTGCAACGGGTTCAAGGAACTCCTCAACTTCGACGCCGACGCTGAACCCGAACTCGTCACGAGCACATATTATGTGTCAATCCTGAAAAAGTGCGTGGCGGAGTTCGAGAAAATGTCGGAGGAAATCGAGTGCGAATTCTAACACCTTTACGATATGCACGAATACTATGACGATTGGTTCGCCTTGTACGGTGACGAACTCTATGACGCAATCTCCGAACTGAAAGCGGGGTTCAAGAAACACAGGTTGCATATCTATGTTTCCGAAAAAAACGGTTGCGTGCGGGATGAGGTCGTGAACCTTTGGAACGGAGGTCTTTTCCAACTCCTGTTCGGTTACGGACTGAACGTGGACACCCATAGCGAAAAGTGGCTTCTGAAGTACAAACCCATACGGAACCTTTGGAACAGGTTCCGACGTTTCGTCAATTTCAAAATAGACGCAGGCGCCATTTCGCAAAAGAAAGATGAAACGTTCTCCGAATACGCAAAGCGCTATGAGAAAAGACTGTGGAAAGGTCTCGTCCGCATAAACGGCAGAATCGGTCTGACGAAATTCGTGAACGGCAGGCAGGCGGCGAAAATAAACAGGGTGTTCCAAGAGGTGTGTGCGAGGCACAAAGACATTGTGGACGAACTCATCTGCGACCTCAACTGCTATCCCTGCATCAAACCCTGCAAATGGGGGAACATAGACGGTGAGAAAATCCACAAAAAGTATTGGAAAAAAATCTGAAAAAAAAAACATAAATTACATTATATTCAATAAACAAAAAACTTTCAATTATGGAAATGGACAAATACGGACTATTTCTCTTTATTTTCGCACTCATCCTCACGGCAGGTTTTTTCGTTTCCGTGGTCAATCTGATTGCCGACCACATCACAAAGAAACGGAAAGCAAAAGTGGCGGAGAACAACCCCAAACCAAAGAAGGGGGACATCCTCATCTACAATTACGACGAGGAAAACCCGTTCAAGGACAACGAGTGGAACTACGACCTCATCACCGAGACCCGCACCAACAAGAACGGGGATGTGTACTACATATCGAAAAAGTGCAACATAGACGGGATTTTAGCACCGAGAGGCGCTTTTGGAAACAATGACAATGACTCTGGACTCCCGTTCAACGAAAACCTTTACACAATCGTAAACCACATCGACCTATGAAAACTATGGAGTTTGTAAAGATGGAGCACAACCTGACGCTGCTGTGCAGCAGTGCAGTCATCGCATACGAGCATATCAAGGACTGCAAGACAGTCGCGCAATGGGAAAGTGCCGCCAACTACATCGACAACTGGAAAACCCTTTCCCTGCACAAGGAGCACCTCGACGAATACAGGGGGTGGAAGAAGTTCCTGTCCCTTCTTTTCGGAAACCGAGAACACGCGTGCTGCAAAGACCTTATCGAAACGCAGTGGAAATCGTTCCGCGCACTCATAGACAAGAAAATAGAACAAATAGAAAATATCGAAGATGAAAACAACCAATGAACTTATGGCACAGTTCGGGGGGCACGCGAAATATGTGTCCTTCAACTTCAACGGAAACCATTGGGTCGCCACATACAATAGCGGCGCGGACGAGCACACGGAGCGCGGTGACACAATCGAACACGCGGTGGAGAACCTGCTACAATGGTATGCGAAGACGAAAGACCCGAAGCACATCGCGGAGAAGCTGTACGGCGTAGTGAAAAAAATCGCCGAAACCGCGCAGGAAGTCGATTCGCAATACGGGGAGTCGCCAAGAAAAATCATAGAGAACATAGTCAAACTCTGCACCGACGCAATGTCGTCAATCGAAACCGATGAAAGCGGGAACGTAATTTGGGGGGCGGTCTGCGCACAGCAACCGACCGCCAAGACGGAGCATAAGGTACAGGCGAAACCGCCTGTCCAAACAAGGGGCGGCAGACACAAAAAGGAAATCGGAGACGACGGACTTCCGCCATACTTCGAGGTCAAAACCCCGTCGTATATGTTTGTCCGCTGCTATGGATACAATTCAGAGGGCGAGCGGGTGTTCATCAACATTGATATGCAGAACTACGGGAACACCTCCATCAACACCATAGGCACGCTCAACAAGGCGGACTTCGACGAAGAGGAAATCACGCCAATCGCGGAAGACGAGTTCAATTCAAGATACGACGAGGCGGGAAGTCTGATTATGAACGCGGGGAATTTCAAACCTATCGACTATTCAAATGTTGAAATCATAAAGGGGGAATAACTATGGAATGGATACCAATCAATCTCACAAAACCGACATATTCCGGTTATTATGAAGTAAAGGTTCGCGTGCAACTCAATATGTTCGAGGACATCAGTGAAAGCGAGCGCAAAAGTGTCCGTACGGTTTGGTATGACGCCGTGGACAACATTTTCAAGGAACAGAACACAAAAAACGCGAAACGCGTTGAACATATCGACGCTTGGCGTGTTATAGAACTGCAATGATATGAAAAGAGAACATTTCACACAAACATTCGACGACTTCGTAGAGGCGGGCAACAATGCGAACGCCTACTATGTAACATACAGGGCGACAGAGAACATCAAGTCGCAGCGGTGGGGGAAGGTGTATCAGGAAAGCGGCATCAACCCAATCTTGGACGAAATAGAGCAGAACGCGAAAATCATTCAGGGGGAACTCCCGATTGAGAGACTTATAGTCTATGGCGGGGGACAATGCCTTGTGTTCGCCGAAAACAAATTGTGGGACTGCGTGAACGATGAAAGCGAGGATTCCCATACAGTCCTCACTGTTCCGTACATTTCCGACAAGGGGGATTTCGGCGTCATCGTGGACGAAACGGAGAACCCGTCGAACGTGACAAGTTCCCAACTCGTGGGTGAACTTGCCGGAATACCTCTCGGCGTCGTAATCAAAATGCTCCAACGGCAGCGCGAGCAGCAGGGAAAGGAAAACCTGTATGTGTTCGCGGCAAACCTGTGCGCGGACAGAAGCGAGGGCGGGTTCGATTGGAACCTCACGAAAGAGGGCGACGACTTTTGGTCTTGGGTGCTTGAGGACAGGATGTTCGACGACGTGTTTTTCAAGGAATACCCCGAATACAAAAAATACGATTCATAAACATCTGTGCAATATGGACATATCAATCAACATTTATGTGCTCCAAGAGAGCGTGAACCCTGAAACCGCAACCGCTGACGAAATACACAGGAAATGCGGCAACCTCTTGTCATCATCCACGTTCAGCGTGAATGACGATTTTGCAAACGACTCGATTCACCAAATCACGCAAAATTTCGTGTTCGAGCGTATCGAACTTCTTCGGATACTCGACGAATACATAGACGATTCCTTGCGTGAAACCTACAAACGTGACGTTTTGGACAACTTCTCCGACGGAAACACCGTCGCCACGGTTTTTCAAAAATAACGCCTGAAAACGCCTGAAAACGCCTGAAAACGCCTTACGGTGTACGCAATGATATTTGAACATACCGAATAATCTTTAATGAACAAAACCTATGGACAATGAAAAAGGCACAAATGAAAAACTGACAGTTGACGACCTCCTGAAATCAAAAGATTTCAACAACATTGTGAATGTCATCATCTATGAGTTCGGCAAAATGCAGAGCGACATAAAGGACGACATAAGACAGATATGCTCAATCGTCGTCGTGCGGTTGATTGAGCAGTACGACCCCGACCTGAACGACCGATTTTGGTCATACGCGAAACCTTTTATGACGGAGTACGCGAAACGCGAACTCAACAACCAAAAAAACGTGGTGCATCTCCCATACAACCGAACAAACGGAGGGTTCAAGGAGTATGAGAAAATCAAGCACAAATACGAAGACCTGATTATGCCTGACGGACACCTTATGCCGCTTGAATACAAACAGAACGACGTGAATCTTATGATTGACATCAAGAACGCTCTTGAAAAACTGAACGAAATGCAGTCGAAGGTCGTGAAGATGAGAATAGGTATTATCCCGACGAACAACGGCAAGACCGACTTCGCCTCAATCGGAGACACGCTCGGAATACCTATGCACAGGGCAAGGGCGAAGTTCATCTCCGCGCAGAAAAAACTCAAGAAGTACATCGGAAACATCGACTGAAAACAGAAAAAGGGAGGCAATGCCTCCCTTTTTGTTTTTTGCGATATATCAATGATATATCACTTTTTTCCATCATCTCCACTTTCGTCATTCCCTTTGTCGGTTTTCTCGTCACCGTTTTTCTCCTTTTTCTTCTCGTCATACTTGGGAAGTCCGAGTTTCTTTCTCAATTCAGGGTATTTTTCCGCCATTTCCTCTGCGGTCGCATATTCCTCAAGAAGGTGCACACCCTCGTCCATAGTGAACTGCCTGAAGTTCTTGCGCTCGATGTCCCAATACTGTATATAACCCTGAAGTCGCAGCGCGTCTATCGACGGTGACTCCTCACCCGATGGTTTCCACCATTTAGATATGAAGTCGGACTTCAATGTGCCGAACGCCTTGCGTTTCTCACCGTCCTTCTTTATGTATTGGAACACGCAGAAATTGCTGTCGAGCGCCTTGCGTATGCTTTTCTCCTTGTGCAGCAGTTTTTCAAAAACCGCGAAACTCTCTATTATTTTCATATCACTCCTCCTCGTCGTTTGTTTGGAAAACAATTCCGCTGTATCTGTCTTTTTTGTTCACCGAAAACCCGTCTGGTCTTTCAGTCACCATAAACGACGCGGAGGTGTCAACCACTCCGTGTATCGTGTTGATGAACGTCCTGTTCACGAGCATCTTCGCATAGTTCTTCGAGCGGTCTGCCAATGTGAACGGTATCTTTTCATACCTAACCCCGTTGAACACGATGTCGAGTTCTATCCCGATTCTCTCCTCGTTCCCCTTGTTCGCTACAATGGACGTCTTTGTTCTTTTGCATCGCATAGACCTTCCGTTGAGTTTCCATACCACATATTCGCCGTCTATTTCATAACTGTCGTATGTGATTGAACTGACCGAACCGTTTCCGCTGTCGAACTTTGCGACAAAATCACCGACGTCAGGCACAGTGACCATCTCAAGATAACCGACTATGTTTGAAGACTTTTTCTTCGCGGTTTTCTTCTTGCCGTCGGAATAAACGAGTTTCTCGTTCACACTCACAAATTCATCATAGTTAAGAATACGCTCCATTGCAAAATTATTTTCAATATATTTATAATCAACAAGACCGAATAGTATTTCAGATAATTTTCATCCATTCGCTTAAAAAAACCTTCGTTTTTTGTTATATTAAACTTGTACCAAAACAGGCGAACTATGCAGAACGAAGAAATCAGAAACAAATTCAAGGCAGTTGAGGATGCAAAACTGCAACTCAAGAAAGAGTTTGTCGGAATAGACGGTGTTATAGACACCATAATAGACAACGTGAGGGGATGGTATGTGTTTCCTGACCTACAGACGAAACCGATAACTATATGCCTGTGGGGACTGACTGGTTGCGGAAAGACAAGTCTTGTGAACAGACTTTGCGAACTTCTCGACATAAAAGAGGATATGTGCGTCTACAACCTCGCCAAAATCGGGGAGGAGGATTCGGAGGACATAGAAGACAAGATACTTGAAAATATGGGCAACACGAAATCCAACAGGGTGTTCGTGTTCGACGAGTTTCAATTCGCCGCCACCATAGATTCGGAAGGGAAGGAAAAGGACAACAAAACCTCCCTGAAAACGATATGGGAAGTGATTGACACGGGAAAGTTCCACAGGACGTTCAGCAACTACTTCAAGAACAAGATGACCAACGCGGCGTCCATCCTGAAGATGGTATGCGAACTCGGAGGCGTTGTAGAGAAAGGCGTCCTCAAAAACGGCGAGCACATATTCAATATACTCCCCATAGATAAAAAAGGCGACTTCGCGGCGAACTTCAATGTGTCGGGCAACCTCGGAGAGTTCGAGGACTACAAGTGCGGAAACAGGAAGTATTGGTGCGACCATTTCGACTGCGCCTGCAACAACGACATAACGTTTTGGGTGTCGAGCGACCTGCTCGGTCCAATCTACGAGGTGACGTGCATATCAGGAGAGCACGATATGACATACGAGGAATATATGGATTCTATGCGGGATATGAACGCGGACGACCTATACAAGTATGTCCAAAGAATACAGAAGTCTATGCGCGGCGGGTATGACGTGAACTTCAGCAAGTCGCTCGTCTTCGTTATGGGGAACATAGACGAGGCATACGAGATGGCGTACAACGTCGACCCCGATATGGAACCCGACCAATTCAGGATAAAGACGGAGAGAATGACACTCGTGGACATCAAGGAGGCGCTCGGCGTGAGGTTCAGGAACGAGCAGATTGCAAGACTCGGAAACATTATGGTTCTCTACCCGTCGTTCTCGAAAAAGAACTTCGAGGACATCATCAAACTCTATCTCGGAAACTATGCCCAAACCGTGAAAGAGAAATACGGCATAGAGATAAAATACGACGACAGCATATACGACATCATATACAGGGACGGCGTTTTCCCGACTCACGGGACGAGACCCGTGTTCTCATCCGCCTATGAAATCATACAGACCAAACTCCCGTCAATCATAATGCACGCTATGTCGAGCGGAAAGGGTGATATATCAACGATATATTTCACCTATGAGGACGGAAATGTGATTGCGTCTTGGGAATACAAATCTGTAATGAAAGACGAGATGAAATTCCCGCAGCAGTTGCGACTTGAAGGGAAACGGAAAAACAAGGCGGACGAAAACCAAGCATTGACGGCGGTTCACGAAAGCGGGCATTTCGTTATGTATGCCAAACTCTTCGGCAAACTTCCCGCCAAACTCGTGTCAGGAACCGTGTCGCAGAAAGCGAACGGATTTATGCAGGAAGACAACACGGAGGAAACGGAGTTTATGACCGTTTTGGACTGCGTGAAGGAAATCGCGGTCTGTCTCGCTGGCTATGCCGCGGAATGCGAGGTGTTCGGAAATAAACACATAACGACAGGCGCCTCGCAGGACATAATGCGCGCCACGTCACTCGCTTCGAGAATGGTGAGGGAATGCGGTATGAGCGTGCTCGGCGCAACGGGAACCCCCTGCGTCACGACATACCTCACAGACCCGTTCGGGACGAATGGCGGAATGCTTATGCGAACGGATGACAATGATTCCGTGAACAAGAAAATCAACGAGATTATCGAAAAGGCAATGGACTTCGTAAAGGAAACATTCAAGGACGAGGATTGGGAGCGTATGCTCCTGAAGTCATCCGAGTGGCTGTCCTGCAACATCGCTATGCCGAAATCGGTTATGGAGGAAATCCTGAACGGAGTCCCTGAAGAAAAACGGAAGGAGAGCGTTCGCGGGGAATGGTATTTCAGGAACACATTAAAAATAAGAATTGAAGAAATGAAGTGATTTTTATTATATTCAATTATGGAACACATAAAAAGAATAAACGAATACTATGATGTGAATGCTGTGATTTCTTCTGCAATCACGCAGAATGACCTTGCGCAAATACCGACAGAGGTAATCGTGAAACAGACGAAAGACCTCTCTGTATTCAACACGCACAAGGTGTTCGGAAATCCTTTGAGTGGGAATATAGGTAACGACAAATGTCTTCTTGAAGGTGTGACCTCATCATTGAAACCAATATCGGTAAAGAAACACATATCCAAAAAATACGAACCGTCCATCAAATACAAGGTGTTGCCGAAACAAATCCGACAGGTGTTGGACGGAAATGCAAAATGGGTGCTGAACATATCCGCGTCGGCAATCAACGCATACAATGCAATAGTTCCGTTCTATGACCTTGAAGATTGGCAGATACAGACACCGCAGAACCCTGACGGCACATACACCTATGTCCTTGCAATAATACCGAACATTAACGACAACATCCTTCTTATGGACGAATCTATGAAGTGTTTCGGTTATTACCGCTCGTGCAATGTTGATGTGAAAGCATTGTTTCCCAAAATCGGAAATATGGACGAATGGGTGGTGCTGCAATATGAGCAGAGGGTACAGGAGTTCATAAATGACAAAATAAGACAACAGACATATCTGTATCACGTTTCACCCACTTCAAAGGAACACAAAATACTGAAAAACGGACTCGTTCCGAAATCAAAGAACGAGCAGTTCGGATACCCAGACAGAGTGTATATGCTGAATGAGGAAATCATAAACATAAATGAAGGTCTGCAAAGTGTGGCGGATATGCTGTATGCAGGAAAGACAAAAAGCAGGACACCCTATGTGAATGACAAGGAATATACGTTTTACAGGATTGACATATCAAAAATACCGAATAACGTGAACTTTTCAATAGACTACAATTTTGCACCGCTGTCCGTTTTTTCTGCGGACAACATACCCCCATACGCAATAGAGATTATAGGACATTATACAATTTCGGAATTATCCATTTAACAACAGTAATATGAAAAGACTTGGAGCATACAAGAACGGAAACTATCGTGTGACCATCTATGATGACGGCACAAAAATCCGCCGCACGGAGGATGATGAGTTTGTCCCCGAATTTCCAGAGAACATTGACGTAAAAATTACAGACAACTGCCAAATCAGTTGCCAATTTTGTTATGAGAACTGCACGCCGAACGGGGAACACTCACGCATTGACTTCAACAGCAGGTTTCTAAATTCACTGCGCCCGTACACGGAACTCGCTCTGAACGGAAACGATATGAACCATCCCCAACTTGAGGAACTTCTTGTGTTCCTGAAAGGAAAGCACATCATCACCAACATCACGGTCAACCAAAAGCAGTTGGCGAACAACCTTGAAAAGATAAAGGACTTTCAGGAAAGAAACCTACTGTACGGAATCGGGGTTTCATTGGTTGAGGCGAATGACGAACTGATTGATATGATGTCACAGTTGAAGAACTGCGTGCTGCACACCATCTGCGGCGTGCTGTCAAAGACGGACATTGACAAATTGAAGGACAGGGGAATAAAAATCCTCATACTCGGTTACAAAGACTTGGGTCGCGGGGTGTCCTTCAAGGAGGAGAACGCGGACGAGATGCAGGCGAACAGGATGTACCTCTATACAGTCCTTCCGAAAATGACCGAGTGGTTCAAGGTGGTCAGTTTTGACAACCTTGCCATAAAGCAGTTGGACGTGAAGCGCATTATGTCCGACAAGGAATGGGAGGAGTTCTATATGGGAGACGACGGCAACTACACCTTCTATGCAGACCTCGTGAAGAACGAGTATGCGATGAACTCATTGTCCACAGAAAGAAAACCAATCGGAAATATGGATGTCGTTGAAATGTTCAACGATGTCAGAAAACAATCTGCAAACAACCAAAAGAAATAAACTATGAAAACGAAGGTCAGAAACGGCATATTTGAAACGAACTCATCAAGCGAGCACTCGCTTGTGTTGATGAACCGTGAAAACTACCGAAAGTGGAAAAACGGCGACCTTCTCGCCCGTGTGAAGGCACACAGTGAGGACATCAACACTTGGGGGAACTTTTGGAGTTATATGTACGAACTTGAGTTCACCGAAGACAACAGCAGTGCGGCAATGGAGAATGCGTTATTGTTGCAGAAAATCGTGGACGAACGGGTGAAATCGCTCGAACTATACAAAAAAAGTTTCGAGAACCGCGACAAAGACTACGATTGCTATACATTCGAGGAAAAACACTACAACAGTGAAACCGCGAAATGGAAAAATATGGGTCTTGACCTTTACAAGGAAACCGAAATGAGCATTGACGACGGGATGTGGATGACATACGACGAGTTCTACAACAGTTACATCAGGAACAACGACTGCGATTCACCGTTCGAGCACGATTCCACAGAACAGGGCATTCATATCATCGGCAACTATTATCACAGTTAAACTATTAAATTCCGTTAAATTATGAAACAGCAAATCAGAAAATCGGTCTTCGAGACCAATTCAAGTTCAGTGCATACAATCGCGATTGCCGCGGCACCGCAAAAAATGGAAATCCCCAAATGCTTTGAATTTTATATGGGTGAATACGGATGGGAAGTGGAAAAACTTTCGACACCTGTTGAAAGGGGTTCCTATCTCTACACCGCAATGTACAGTGTGGACGGGTGTGTAATCGGAGACATCACCACAACGGGTATGGACTTTATCAAAAACACGCTTGCCGAAAACGGTTGCGAAGCGGTGTTTGTAAAACCGCAAAGCGGCGATTGGCACTACATTGACCACGGCGGCGGAACAAGCAACTTTGTCGGAGCGGTTCTTGAGTCCAAAGAGACATTGCTCAACTATCTTTTCGGCGACGGCAGTGTTGTATATACATACAACGACAATATGGATTATGACGACCTTCCGTTCAAAAATGAACTTGACGCGAAGGAAAGTTCAGGGGACTACATCACATTCAGAAAAGGAAACTAATAAAACAACCGAAATGAGGTTCAGCGATTCGGACTTTGCAGAGCAATTATCAGAAGTTATTTGCATAGAATACAAATGGCGAAGGGATGAATTGATGGAGTTGCCTGTCGGAGTATATATGGCAGTTGCAGACCTTGAAAACGACAAGATACTCATAACCAACGAAAGGTTGAAAAAAAGTTGGATGCTTCTCACAAGTGTATTTGTCGAAAAGGATACAAAAAAGGCAAGAAACGACGCTGCAAGAGTTGTCAGGGAAAATGTGGAAAAACTTGAACTTGTCTCAAAGGGGACTGTTGTCAAGACCTATGGCAAAGACATTGCAGACAAGGCGCCTGTGTGCGCATATATGAAAAACCCCCACTATTCATCATCGTTTCCTATGAAACTGTACCTTGTTGTGTCGCTGAAGCATCTATACGGGGAAAGGACTTTTGTCAAGTGATTTTTGAATAAACAAAACAACCATACTATGAAAGATAAAAAAGACAAAAAGGAAAACAAAAAAACAAACAAACGGCTTACCAAGGCGATGGAAGCATACCTTGACGTGTCCAACAAGGTCGGTATTCCTGACGAAATGGATTGGCGTATGAAAGTCCAAGTCCTTCTCAAAGTCGGCATTGAGGAGATGCAGGCGATGCTTGACGAGACCAATGCCATTATGGAGGAGGATTACACGACCGTCAGCGATATGCTCGGTATCAATGTGTCGAAACAGCAGTACAAGGAAATTGTCACCATTATGACTAAAATTAGGATGGGCGAGTTCACAGACAAGAACAGGGAAAAGTATGAAGAAAACGTCAAGCAGAAAATGTTTGACCAATGTATGAGGGAAAAGTTCCTTGACAGCGTCATCAATTCATACGACGACACTATGCCGATACCTGAATGGACAAGGAATATGAACATAGAACTTGAGGGCACCGACGACGAAGAGTTCGACAAAATCCTGAACACGTCGGTCGAGCGGAGCATCAAGGCGACGAAAGTGCACAAGGAAATGCTCAACAGACTTGGACTTGCGTTCGAGTATATCACGCAGATGAAGTATACACAGAAGGACTACAAACTTATGCTCGATTGGCGTTACTACTGCGGAGGCGTTCCTTCCGAGAACTCAAAACCGAAACTGTTCGACCTCATCCAAAAGTTTATGGTGGCGGCGAGACTCGGATACGACTTCGGTCTTGAGGGGTTCGATGAACTCTACAACGAAATGGGCATAGAGGTTTCATTCAACGAACCTATGCCGCAGAGCGGTCACTTCCAATGGTGGAGCAAAGACCTCATCGAAAAATACTGTCCCACAGCACTTGACGACTATATGGATTGGTTGTCAGAGCGAAGGCAGTCCAAAAAGGATTGATATATCACTGATATATCTCTGAATTTTCAAATCATATAAATATATGCGGCACAATGTGCCGCATTTTTGTTTTTGAATAAAAAAATAAACACAAAGATATGAAAAAATTTTCAGAGATAATCGACTCGAAAAAATTCGCCGACTATACACAACCTGTTATGGAAGCGAACGGTGATGACGGAGTTGACGTTGACACCATACTCAATGATTTCATCAATTCAGGGAGTGAAACGAACCCCAAACTCGTTGTTGCGGACAATCCGAAAATGAAAAAAATCGCGGATGAATTTGTTTCGCTTGTAAACAGAAAATGCGGTTGGAACGCATACACACACACATTTTTCAAAAGCATTGACGGTCTTGACACCATTTTGGTTTTCAGCGGAAAGGACGAAAGCGCGGTTTCAATATCGCCCACACAGAATGGAACATCGGCAATCATAAGATATTATACGAAATTCGACACCACGAAAAAGGAGCAGACCGCAGACTATACGGTAAGTTCAAACAAAATGGGACTTGTCAGGATGTTCTCGTTTATGTTTGAAATCATAAACAATCCGGACATTTATCTCAAAGGTGTTTACGAAAACAACAATACAGGTTTCGAGGGTTCAATCAATGAAAAACTTGAATACACAAACGCTTCGCAATATTATCGCGAAATAAAAAAATCCGATATATTCGCTCCGATTGAAAGGTTCATAAGAACTGACGGAAAAGAAAGGGAGGGACGTGTCAGCGCAGACGCAGTAACCATTGAAGGTATTAAGAAATTTGCAGAAATCATAAGACAGGAAAAGGTGACGAACCCTGCGATTTTGGTGCAGATTTTCCAAAGAAAAGACAATCAGGCGAAAGATTACAAAAGAATAATCGCAAATTTGGAATCCGTACCGAAAGGTTGGAAAGGCGCTGGTCTTGAAACCTGCACGGCAATAGTACGCTGCATATTTGATATGGACAAATTCGGTATGGATGTTGAAACGGAAGAACACAGCGAAGTTGAAGTCCAAGAATGCAACTACATCACAGAGTTGCAGACACCTGCGACATACAGGGGAATAGACACGTCTATGCTCCAATATTTCAATATGGACTTCAAGCAGTTCAAAAAACTTACGGACAGATATTTCAAAGATTTGGACGAACTTCATTTCCAAATCGAGGAACTTGTGAAATTCTGCAAAAAGACAAGACCCGAAAAACTCAAAGACCTTCACGTCGGTGCTTCAGCCGTCTTTGTTTCTGGAACTGGCGGTATCGGAAAATCCTACACTTGGGAAAGCATCAAGGACAGTATGGGTCTGAAAAAGGTGAAAGACTATGCAGAAAGGGGGAGCGGCGCCTGCAACGCAAAGGAACTCTACAGTTTCATATACCATAACAACGGAAGGGTTCTTGTGTTCGACGACACAGCCGACTTGTTCAAAACGGCATACCAACGGTCTTTGTGGCTGCACGTCCTTGAGGCAAAGGGTGATGATTTTGTGACCATCGAGGCACCGAACGCAAACGAAGGCGGCGGCGGAGGTTTCTACAGTATGCGTGAAGTGACAAACGGCGACATTATGAACTGCAAAAAAAGATACTTCAAAGAATGCCCTGGCAAAATAAACAAAGCGAAAAGCTCTTCAAAAAGACACACATCCGACGATGACACCGAAGAGAACCAAACTACGGTTGAACGCAAGGTTCCAAATGAAACCGAAGTTATGAGCAGGTTCATTATAATGACGAATATGACACAGAAAGAACTTGCAAAGATGATGGGCGGTCAATGGGAAGCAATCAAAAGAAGGACGTATTTTGTCAGAATCGCACCTCCTGTCCTTGCAATTTGGTCTAAAATAAAGGACAAACTCATACAGATAAGGGACACTAACGATGAAGGTTGGGTTGTTCCGCCTGAATGCGTTGATGAAGTCATCGAAATCATCGAAAAGACATTTGAAGAGGCAAAGGTGAATGACGAGCAAGTCAGTGTCAACTGGGGTACTTTCACAAGCGGTACGCTTGAACAATACTTCAAATGCGGAAGGGATTGGAGAGAACCGCTCCGCGATTCGATAATCGTAAGAAAGGACACAGAAGATTTTGAATAACCTTAACATACAATATAATAAAGACAAAGATATGAACGCAAACATCTACAATATGTCACACGCCACAAAGTTCGTGGCGGAGAACTTTTGGGGGAAAATCGACAAAACCCTTCCGCTTTCAGAAATAAAAAAACTGTATGAGCAGTTTATTTCAGAAAATGAAAACGAAGTGACAGTTTCTGTCAATGAAATGTTGAACTCAAAACCATTCGGGGAGCCAATCAACGAGGACGCTTGGAGCGACTATCAGAAGGCAATGTCCGAATTTGAAGACGACATCCCTGACGATGAAACTGAAAATGACGATGATGATGACGAAAAGGAATACAACACAACGGACGACATTGAAAAGTCGCAGGTGAAAAAACAAAATTCAACAAGCAAGCGAAACACAACAGTGGCACCGCAGCAATCAAAACGCGTCATCAACACCGACAAAAACGGAAGCGCATACATAAAAGGCGACTATGACGACATCAACTACGCATCGGATTTGACATACAATATGCTCATCAACGGAGAATATCCTGGACTCACAACCCAAGACGCAATACTTCCGTATTCATTGTTCGATGTGACAGACGTCAGGGACTTTACCGCGGTCTTTGCTTTCAAAGACCTCCCGAATGTCGACTTGAGCGATTGGAACGTGTCGAAAGGAACAATCTTTGAAGGTATGTTCTATAAATCGACATTCAACAATGACAGCATCAAGGATTGGGAACTTAAAAGGGCGACAAACATTGTAAATATGTTCTGTGCCTGCGATTTCGACAAGCAATACATAATCGACGGATGGGAAGATACAATAAACCCGCAACTTGGATACCTTCCCATAATCGGGCAGTCCGCGTCGGATGACGCAGAAGTAGGAAAGAAACATTTCCAAGTCATATTCGGAAACCCGGATGAAATGAAACAAAAACTTCAACAAAACAAACAATATAGACTTCAAGCAGCAATGAAACAGGAAGAAAGCAACAACAAATATGTGATGTCAACATCACAGTTCATTAACGAACGCTACGGTGTGAACGAAGGCAAAATCGGTGATTTCGCCAAAAAAGCATTCAATAAAATCAAAGAATCTTTGAAAAGCGTCGGTATCAAACTGAAAGACGGTTTCATAATGTTATTCGACAAGACTATGGACTTGTTCGGCGCCAACCTTCCTCAAAACATCGTGACATCTCTCAAAGAAAATCCAATCAACGGTGTATATGCCGAATATGGAAAGGGCGTAAACTATCCTGACAAACAGGGGTATTACGAAGAAATGAAAGACGGAAGTCAAGAATACAGCAACTTCATCAAATTCCTTGAAGTGTTCAAACCGAAAGGAACCCGCAGAAGTCTCAAGGAATCCGTCGAAGTCAACGAAAGACGTGTCGGTCTCCACGCAACGGATGACATTGACGACCAAGAATACTACAACATCGACCTCGACGATTGGAACACTGAAGAACTCACCGAACATATCAGAACCTGCCTCGACGATGTGGTTAAATACGGAGCGTCGCAGGAAAACCCGTTCATCGTATGGGGAGCGCCTGGTATCGGAAAGACCACAATCCCGAAGACAATCATCAAAGAAGTGAATGCGGAAATTGAAAAGAACGGCGGTGACGAAGGTGATAAGATGTCAATCATCGTAATAGACTGCTCATCCTTGCAGGCGGGCGACCTTTCTATGCCTATGCCCGTCAAAATAGACGAAAACAACATCGCCGAAGCAGCGAACAACCCTGTCATTCAAAGATGGATGAAAGCAACAGGCATTACAAAGACAAGCGAATTGGTGAAAATCGTCAGTGCCAAATCATCGGACGCGCCGAAAACTTGGTTGCCGATGTTCATCCCGACAGGCGACGATGAAACCGACAAGGTTAGAAACGACGTCGCAAACGGACACGTCAACGCCATTTACGATGAAAACAAAAATCTCATTAAAACTGAAGTGCGCGGCGGTGGCGGAATCATCATCTTCGACGAGTTCCTGCGTTGCGACCCCGACACACTGTTCGGCATCGCCCAGATTATGATGGAACGTGAAACGGCGTCAGGTTACAAACTCGGTTCAAAATGGTTCTGTATGGGATGTTCCAACCGTCCTACGGACGACCTTAAAGTTGAGGAAAACTTCGAGAGAATGCCTGCCGCACTTTCAGACAGAACCTGTGCCTGCAACTTTGTGCCGAAATTCCAAGAATGGCGCAAATGGGCAAAGGACAAAGGCGGATTCGACGACTTCACCCTCCAATACCTCCAATTCGACGCAGACGGTCCGAAGTCACGTTGGCACAACATCGACCCAGAGGCATTGCGAGACAGAAAGGGTGTGAGAAAATGCACTCCGAGAAACTGGACTAACTGCATCGCGGCACTCAACAGGGAATGCAAACGACAGGGTGTGAAAACGTACGACCAACTCAAGGGAACGAACATCTTCCGCCGTATCGTCGGTATGTACCTTCCTGCAAACATCGCAGACGACTATGTAAGTGCATACCTCGACAATGTGAACGGCGCATTCTTCGACCTCGACTACGACGATGTCATAAAGAACCCGACTATGCAGGTCGATGCAACAGCAGTCGTATGCACCAACACATTGAGAAAAGAAATTGAAAACAGATACAGCATACGCAAGCCAATCCCGCCGTATGAACTCGAAAAAATCATACAGTTCCTTGAGAACAACTATTCAGACCAAGCGGACGGCGGAAGAGTTGTGAACCTCATCGCAGGCATATACGCATACTGCGACCTGATGAACACAAACTCGAAACCAGAATACACGAAGATTTTGATTGACTTCGGCAAAAACCATCCGAAAGACAATATGCAAGTCTTGATTTCATCACAACCAAAATCACGTCAAAACAAAAAATAACGGAACGGAATGAACGGGGTTCCTTCAAGAACCCCGTTTCCTGTCAAATAAAAGGAATGATTATGAAAAATTACATATTCAACACAACGCAGTATTCCGCGATATTGGAAAGTTACAACAACATCGAAGGCGGGAATGCAAAGGCGTTGATAAGACTCGGAAAAATACAGATGCTTGACGGCAAACTCGTGGAAGGACACGATTTCGTGGACTTGGTGAACGGCGCCCTCGCATATTTCAAAAACAAATATCCTGACGAATACACGTTCTTCAGAAACGCCACAATCATATACGTCAGCGACCTTGAATTTTGCCCGACTATGATGGTGGACGCAAATATGGTGTATTACATCAACATAAGTTTCCTGTACCTTCCGTCACCTTATGGATTGGGTATGAATATGATGAATGTTTTCAACATATTGTACCACGAGGCAATGCACGCTATGCTCGAACACATTCATAGAATGAAAATGTGGAATGAGCACAGTATGCAGAAAGCGACGTGGGAAGATATGAACATTGCAGGTGATTTGGAAATAAACACTATGATGGTCACGGACAAAGTGTGTACAAAGGATTTTTGGATAAAGCAAAAAGGTTGCTATGATGAAAATGTCATCGGTCGCCCGTTTGAAACCATAATTGAATACTACAGAAACATTGTAGACCAATTCAAAAAGGAAAAATCAATTTCACCAAGGTCGCAGCAACAACAAAATCAGAAACAAAATCAGCAACGGAAGCAACAGGGGAAAATACCTACAACGAGTGATTGGAAAAAAGGTCACAAAGAAGCAAGGGAACTCATACGCAAACTGTACAGAAAAAACAACCGCAACGTTTCAGGAACCTTGACAGAAATCGACAACATAACCGCAAACAACAACGGCGACATAATGAAGTCAATCGACGAAATCAAGGGGATTGTCAGCGAAGAATAACCCTGCCATTAGCAAACACACAGAGAAAACAACGGAAACATCCACGTTTCCATTAGATTCAATAAAAGGAGACAATTATGAAAATAATAAATGAAAATTCAGTTGCACCAAAAGAATACTCGACATACGAAAGTGGTCTCGAACAGGGGTTTGACGATGCCGTGAGTGAACTTCAAAACGCATTGCTTGGCGGAGGTTCCAACGAAGACCAAAACAACGAACCAAAACCAGAAACAGACAAGGAAAAACCAATCGTTCCACAAAATGGTCAGGGTGAAAGCAACGACGTCAACGACGCCGATGTTTCGGAAATGAACGCGGACGACGCAGCAAACGAGGCACAGAATGCAGCGGACAGGGCGCAGAAAGATGCTGACAAGGCATCCAACGCAGCACAGTCCGCAAAGAACGCAGCCGAGAACGCACAGAACACAGCAGAGGAAATCAAGTCTGAATTTGGCGAAAGCTCCGATGAGTATAAAGACGCAAAGGCACTTGCCGATGAAGCAAACGAATCGGCAAAAGATGCAAAAAAAGCAGCACAAGAAGCACAGGACGCAGCAAACGCTGCGCAGAATGCAGCAAACAAATCAAAATCCGCCGCACAAAACGGTGACGACGAAACTGCAAGAAAAGAAGCGAAGAACGCGCAGAATGCAGCACAGGATGCGAAAAACGCAGCACAGGACGCCGCTATGGAATCTTGGATGTCACAGGACGCGGCAAAGGAATCCCTTGAAAAATACGGAAGCGACTCCGACAACAGGGATGTTTCAAAAATGAATGCACAGGATGCCGCAAGTGCAGCACAGAACGCAGCCAACGCAGCACAGGACGCGGCAAACGACGCACAGGACGCGGCAAACGACGCACAGGAACTTGCCGATGACGCAAGAGACAATGCAAGAAAGGCGAAATCCCGTTTCGGCGAAGATTCCCCCAAATACAAAGATGCAAAAAACAAAGCGGACAAGGCACAGGAACTCGCCGATAAAACACAGGAACTCGCTGACAAGGCGCAGGATGCAGCAAACGCCGCACAAGAAGCCGCGGACAAGGCATTTGAAGCGTCTGAAAACGGCGATGTAAACAAGGCAAGACGGGAAGCACAGAAAGCACGCGATGAAAATGAAAATGCACAACAATCGGCAGACGACGCCGTAAATTCCGCCGACAACGCTATGGGTGATTTTTCAAACAACCAACAAGGCAGTCAGCAAGGCAGTCAGCAAGGCGGTCAGCAAGACAACCAACAAGGCGGTCAGCAAGGCAGTCAGCAAAGCGACCAACAGGGAAGTCAAGGCAGTCAACAAAACAAAGAAGGCAATCGTGACGGCAAACGCACAAACGGCGGAAGCGGTGGAAATTCAAAGAATTACGGTGAAAAAGGACTTGGTGCAGGCGGCGGCGGAAAAATAAACAGGTCTGCCGCAAGAAAAAACAAAAACCAAAAGCGCAAGGAACTTCGTCCGCAAATAAGGGGTGATTATAAATTCAAACCGACAGCAGTCGGAAAAATCGTAAAGCAGTCCGAAGTTAAGGAGAAACTGAAAGGCGCTTTGAAAAACAGCGGTTTCAGCGACAGGGAAATTGAAGAAACACTCACCGAAGTCGCTTCAAAGAACGTCATTTCAAGGGAAGAGGTGAAAGAATTGCGAAACAACATCATCAGACAAAAACCCAAATCAGCAATCGGGAAAATTTGCAGAAGGATAAAGATGAACGATACCACTATCCATAAAATGTGGGATGAAATCGTAAAGATATTCCTTGAAGCAAACACAATCTATGCCAACAGAAAACACAAACTCAAAGACAACACCCGTACAAGATGGGGTGACAAGCGAGTGCTTGCACACGACCTTATGCGCCCATATCACCCGAAGGGAGACGCCGCCCCACAAAACATCAACGTGTTTGTGGATACATCAGGGTCTGTCAACCTTGACGTTGTTGAACTCTTTGCCGACACTTTGGTGAATTGCTGTACAAAACTCCAATACAGCGGAATCACACTCATCCCGTTCGCAGACACAATAGACCTCAAATCAGGTATATATATGGTTGCCGATGAGGTGAAGAAAAACAAGGAGGCAGCAATGAAACTTGTCATCGAAATGGCAACGAACAACGACGCAGGTGGTGGAACCGAAGTGAAAGACTGTGTTGACTATATCTTGAAAACAAGACAGAGCGACAGAAATTCAGTATGGTTGTTTTTGACTGACGGCGGCTTTTGGGACGTCACTCCTTTGAAGAAACTACTGCCTATGAAAAACAAAATTATGTTTGTCATATACGAGCACGACATCAAAGAACAACTACTTGGATACCTGTCTTGGTGCATTGAACCGGATTACGACCAACTGAAAAAATGCTACATAGAACTCAACGACACTGAAAAGTAACAAAAACTTCCAAAACAAGACAAAAAGCGTGTGTGCACCCACACGCTTTTTTTATGTCAGATATATCTGCGATATATTCATTTTCAGAGGTTTTGCACCATTTTCACACCCATTGGAAACAGTGCAAAAACACTTGTATAAATATATTCCGAAAAAATAATAAAAAGAACTCAATGATTCTTTCCAAAACAAACATCGCAACCGACAACCGCACGCCAAAAACAGGGAAGCACATATCCCCGAAACAGGCGTATTGCGGCATTTTTGACGGCAATGGTGCAAGTTTCGGACAGAAACAAGATAATGAATACTCAAAGGAAGAATGACCATACCCCACTGAAACCAAATAGAATCGGAGGTATGTGAAAGCAACCTCCGATTTTTTTTTGAGATTTTTTTCAATATCTGTAAAAAAGTTGATTTTTTTTATTATATTCAAATGCAGGCGGTCTTAACGCCGCCGACGAACGAAAGTTCTTTGACATATTGGCAGAAAGCAAACACCTAAAAGGGGTGTATGTAAAACGAACAGGTCGGGCATATACGCACAAAATTCAGCGGCGTCCCACCATCAGTGAGCATCCACCCCTTCAAATGCCGCTGTAACTCAACTGGTAGAGTATCGGTTTTGTAAACCGAAAGTTGGGAGTTCAAGTCTCCCCTGCGGCTCAAATCCCCCGGTGCGTTCTTATAAGTTCGCGTCGCGGTCGTAAGGCGTGGGCGTAACACGCGCCAAAAACGGCGTAACACGCGCCAAAAATCCTGACAAGTTAAAAACGCTTAAAATGGAATGCAAGGTTATCGGAAATCCGCATTCTAAAAAGAAATTGGACAAACCGCCTGTCAGGTGGCGGTCTCCATAAAAACGGTCAAATTCCTTGCGGCGTCTCCAATACCGCCGTAATGGTACGCAAGGGGCGTTGCGTGAAAAAACGCCTGCTCCGCTGCGGGGAGTTATGTCCGTAGATGTATGTTCCACATTTTTACGGGGCACACGCAAAGTAGTCGGAACTGCGTGTATAAATCGCTGAAATTATGCAAAAGATTGGAAGCGTCGTGGAGAGGCGCGGACATAAACCGACAAACGGTCGCATCGTCTAAAGGTTAAGATGCGTGACTGTCTATCACGAGATTTGGGTTCGATTCCCAGTGTGACCGCAAACGGGACAAAGGTTGTACAAGACGCTTCGCGGTAATCGCGATACCGCATTCTTTAGCGTTCAATCTCCCGTCAGTATCGTTTGGTGTAATAGCGGTAAGCACGCTGTCATCGTGACGGAGGTAAATGCGGGTTCGAGTCCCGTACGGTACGCGAGAAATAAAGATACATTCAGCAATCTATTAAAAAAATTATAGGAAATTTTAAGTATCTTGTAAAATGCGTCTGTGGTGGAATGGCAGACACGTCGGTTTTAGGAACCGATGCCGAGAGGCGTGAAGGTTCGAGTCCTTTCTGACGCACTATAAATCCTTTTTACGCTCTCTTTGCCGCATTGACGCCTGCGGTCGGGTGGCGGAATTGGTAGACGCGAAGGTCTCAAAAACCTTTGTCCGAAAGGACGTGCGGGTTCAATTCCCGCCCCGACCACAAAAACCATATTATTGTTTTTCATAATAAGAGCGGTCGTTAGTCTTGAGTTAGACCATAAACCAACTCAATTTTCACGGGCAAGTAGTTCAGTTTGGTCAGAACACCGCTCTGATAAGGCGGGGGTCGCAGGTTCAAGTCCTGCCTTGCCCACAACAATGGGATGTAGTTCAGTTGGTCAGAACGGCGGACTGTTAATCCGTAAGTCGGGGGTTCAAGTCCCTCCATCCCAGCAAGAAAGGTGGTTTTCAGCAAAACAGTTTCCATAGTATTTATTTAATTTAAGGTTAATGGTTATGCCACCTTGTAAACATAGCGGGATGGAGAAGTGGTCATCTCACGAGTCTCATAATCTCGTAATCGCAGGTTCGAGTCCTGCTCCCGCTACAATGATGATAACTCAATGTTAGCGTACTTATAAATATAATAATATATTGGAAATGATGTATATTTGTAGGTATTGTAACAAAATGTTAAAACGTTCTTGTGCATTGGGTATTCACGAAAGAACTTGTAAGTTGAATCCAAATAGAAAACCTTTGGAAAATCACGTTTGTGGTTATGCGGTATATTCAAAAAAACATAGTAATGAAAATTATCATTACGACAAAGATGAAAGTCTTGTTTGTAAATACTGTGGAAAACAATGTTATAGTGTAAAATCACTTAAAGCACACGAATGTAAGTGTCCACAAAACAAAAATAGAGTATATCGTAATGGTATGATGGGTAAGCGTCCGTGGAACAAAGGTTTAACAAAAGAGACAGATGAGCGTGTTAAACAAGCAGCAATTTCACTTAAACTCCGTTATGAAAACGGTGAATTAAAAAGTCCACAAAAAGGAATAAAGCATACTGAACAAGAAAAACAGCACCTTTCTGATATTAGAAAAAAGTATTTGAAAAAGCACCCGAATAAAGTTCCTTATGTATTAAATCATCATTCACACGGTGATAGTTATTGTGAAAAGTATTTTAAGCAAATTTTGAATGATGAACATATTGAATATGAACAAAATTATTATCAATTTGGGTATTTTTTGGATTTTGCATTTCCAATAACAAAAACATATTTTGAAGTTGATGGGGAACAACATTATTTGGACAAGCGTATTGTTAAACACGACAAAAAACGAACTGAAGTATTACAAAAAAATGGATGGACGTGTTTATTTAGAATAAGATGGTCTCGGTATAAAAAAATGCCAAAAGAATGTAAAGAACGATTCATTAAAAATATAATACAAAAAATAAAAAATGCCACGGTAGCATAATGGCGATGCACCTGACTTTTAATCAGGGGATTGTGAGTTCGAGTCTCATCCGTGACACATAACAACAAGGGCATAACGGCAGTAGCGTGTCCCACTGCAACGGGAGGCGTGAAAGCGGGTTCGATTCCCGTAATGTCCACAAATTCTATAAGGGCAGGTAGCGAAGTGGTTAAACGCGGCGGACTGTACTACGTGAAGGTTACACGTTAAACCGCAATGTGAATAATGAAGTTTCGGAAATTCGTAATTTCCCACATTGCCAATCCGCTCCCATTCGGGTTCGGAGGTTCAAATCCTTCCCTGCCCACATCGGGTCGGTAGCAAAATGGCACTGCACCTGACTCTTAATCAGGGGACTGCGGGTTCGAGTCCCGCCCGACCCACATATTGAACTTTGGTGTAATGGCAGCACAACAGATTTTGGTTCTGTTGGTGGAGGTTCGAGTCCTCCAAGTTCAACAAAGACTATGCCGCACATAGTTTTAGGAGAGTTAAACGCTTCCTTAAAATAACATTTAGAATGGCGTCGGGTTTCAGCACAACCTTGAAACGTGTCCATACAAATCCGCAGATAATGTGCAAAGGCACGGGCGGGAGGACATACAATCACTGCAACATAGGTGTCAAGTGACACGCCCGCGACCCTGCGGAGAGAGCACGGTGCGATACCGTGATGCTGTATATTGTTAATCAAAACGAATGCAGTGATGGTTTTCCGCTCCGGAGAAACAAAGCGGAGTTCGCCCCGACAGCGAAAGTGCGATTGTGGTTTCAGCGGTTCACACCACATTATGTCGGAACATCGCGGAGTAGTTTAACGGCAGAACGGGAGTAGCAAATGATTCTTGTTCAAAGAACCTATCAGCAATTTTCGCTATTGGGAACTCCTGACATTGGTTCGACTCCAATCTCCGCGGCAAAAAAAGAGGCATTCGGCAAAAAACAAGAAAAACTTTTGGGATAAGTCATTTCATCACGCCTCTTGTACGGGCGCGGACGCGCGCCTCACGCGGCATTAGCACAAAGGCAGTGCGCCAGACTTCCAATCTGGATATGTCAGTTCGATTCTGATATGCCGCTCTTGTGATAATCATTTTATTTGTGTTTTTTTATATTTATCAGTTGCGGACGCCTGTCGCGAGACACACATCCGCAAAACGGGAAGGTAGCAAAGCAGGTCTATGCAGCGGACTGAAAATCCGATGATGGTGGTTCGACTCCACCCCTTCCCACTAAACGTAAACTCCAACCGTACATTGGAACAAGTTTACGCAGGGGATAACATCATATTCGGCGTATAACTATAGTAAGGTATGACGATAACCCCGCCCATATAAGTCCCCGTAGTTCAATGGATTAGAATGTGAGTCCACGGAACTCAAGATTGGGGTTCGAGTCCCTGCGGGGATACAATTAAAACAAAAAGGTGATTGCAGCAAACGCATTGCAAAGTGAAATCCAAATTCAACCAAGCAAAAAAATCACCTTGTATCTAAAGGGAGGTTCAGCAAACATTGTAGGCATCAAACTGTAACTTTGAAACGCAACAAATCTCCCTTGTTTTTTTTTTGAATCTTCTCTTTCCATAATACTGAATAATAAAGGCAGGTGCAGCAAACCTATCCAAGCAACAAACTTTTAATTTGTACTCGCTAACAACCCCTGCCTTGTTTTTTTGAATTTTCTCTTTTTCCATAATACTGAACATATAAAGGCGGATTCCGCAAACCACTATTTTCAAGCAACAAACCGTTAATTTGTACTCGCTAAAAAAACCGCCTTGTTTCTATGCTCCCATAGCACAGTTGGTTAGTGCGCCTGACTCATAATCAGGGGGTCGTAGGTTCAAGTCCTGCTGGGAGCACTCTTTCACAAGCAATGCCTTGCCCCATCTGTTGATGGGTGTCCGCCGTTGGCGGGCAAATTTATGACAGGGATTCTCGGCATCGCATAGGGGTGTATCAGTCCTGTCTTATATACAGTCGTTAATTCTGTAATTGGTGTATGTGGGTTCGAGTCCCACCTCCCCTACAAATTCATCAACACACAACTGTTATGTGAAGGGGAATTGGCAAACCCTCGCTTGAAACCGTCACCATTGTCGGTCAGATTAGAAGTCTTGGGAGTGAGACGTAAAGGTTGCCCGCGGTTCAGGATTACTGCGGTACTGCGGGTTCGAGTCCCGCCATAACAGCATAGCAAAATCAAAGGGTGCGGATAAAATCTTTTCCGCTTGGGATTCCGATGAGAATGGGGTCTGTGGAAGTTTAACAACAAAAGTGCGGAGCAATCCGTGGTCTCGCCACAGCGAAGGACAAGAGAGTTAAAGCGCAACTCGTCTTGTGTAAGATTTTGCTTTTTTGGAGAGTTACCCAAGTCGGTGAAGGGGTCTGTTTGCTAAACAGATAGGTCGTGAAAACGGCGCGGGGGTTCAAGTCCCTCACTCTCCGCAAGTGATTGAAAGGTGGGACTGATAGTGTCCATCCTCTAAAGAGTTTCAAGAGGTAGTGACTACATACTACTATGCGCATAGTTGATTTACGTCACAAGAACACCATACCAGCGAACTTGGTGCGGTATGGGCAACCTCACGGAGTCACAAGCACGAATACACGGTTGTCCTCAATTAAAATCCCGTTGAAACACGGGTGTCTCCTTGATGTGGCGCAAGTGCAATTCGGTGTCGGAGACAGGTACGACGGATAAGGAGCGACAGTACGAGAGGAGATTGCTCTTAATCTTCACCGCGAAAGCGGGGGTGTCCGAACTATGAAGAAAAGTTCGGCGCAGGGCGTAGTTGCCAAGTTAGTCGCCCGTTGAGATGTCCGTGAAACCGCCGTCGGAGAATTTGGTGTAACAACACATCAATCACTTATTTGGTGGGGATAGTTCAGTTGGCAGAACGGCGGATTGTGGTTCCGTAGGTCGTGGGTTCGAGTCCCACTCTCCACCCAATGTTTTTTTATTTGACTATTTTTTTTTCATTCTCAAGTTTCGTCCGTACAACTCGGCAGTGCGCGGAAAACTCAAAAAAGGAAGTCGTGCAGGTTGACAACTTTCCAAGATGAACAAACAGTTGGACGTGCGGGTTATACCGCACTGAACGGCGCGGTGGACAAACTGGTTTAAGTCGCCACCCTTTCAAGGTGGAGATTGCGGGTTCGAGTCCCGTCCGCGCTACCATTCCGACACGGACTTTATTTTTTGGCGAACATAAGATTCGCTTGCTTTTTCATCCCGTTGTCGGAGCAATGCCCTGAAATGATATATGGGCGACCACTGTCGGTCGCGGGGACGTGTTCCCTGCAATGTATTGGAAAGGAGCATTCCGACAGGAACCACGCAAGCGCGTGAGAGAGAAATTCTCAAATATATTATGTTTTCCTTTCTGCCCAATGCCCGAAGGGATGACATATATAAAAAAGAAGGCACGGTCTCGCACACCGCAAGTGCGACGATGCAAGTCGGAGACAAAGCGATAAACACCAAAGAGTCTGTCCACAATCTTTATGGTTTGCGTGAAATGGTGTGCGTGCCGCTGTAAAGGCGAGGTGCATAAAAAAGTAAAGTCCGTGATGTCCGATTAGGAACGGTTGCTGCCGTTTGCGGATACGGGTTCAGCGCACACCGACGTATGGTTCGGTTATACTTCCCGTGTGTAACCATACGGTCTGTAAAGGTTGTAAACGGGGCGTTAGTTCAGTTGGCCAGAACACCTGCTTTGCACGCAGGGGGTCGGGGGTTCGACTCCCCCACGCTCCACAAGCGATATATCAATGATATATCAAAGGTTCACCTGACTTGCCTTAAAGCAGGAGTATTTTTGGAGGGGTGGCAGAGTCTGGTTTATTGCAGCGGTCTTGAAAACCGCCGAACCCGCAAGGGTTCCGTGGGTTCAAATCCTACCCCCTCCGCTTGGAAACAAAAACATTGCGATAGGGCATAACTGTTCCGTGCATTGACAACAGAGAATCACTGACGCTGCAAGGCAAATCAGAGGTGGGTTCCACGGGTCATCGAGACCCGATAAGCAAGAAAAAGGAATACATAGTTTAATCAAAACACCTGTTGGTTTTTGTTTTCAAAACATCGGCATAGCGGAGTCGGTTTCTTGCGCCGCCCTCATAAGGCGGAGACGGTGGTTCAAATCCACCTGCCGGTACAATGGGATACGGCAAGATTTGTGACCCTTCGTTGTGGGCACATTGTTGGCGTTTCAAAGCGACCGCAGAATGCGATGCGGTTGTGTCAACATTTAGTTTAAGATGACGATACAAAACTCGTTTGCCGAATTTCTTAAACGGATGCAACCAATATAGACCCGTAGCGGGAAACGTGACGACGCCCCGAATAGAACTTCACTGATGGACATCGAGTGCCCGTTAGAGAGAATGGACGTAATTAGGACGTCGGAGGTAATCGACCCGTAGTCCGAATACACCGCCAAAGCGGAAAGTGATTGGTTGCATCTATGAGATTATGCGGACGTGGCGAAATGGCAGGCGCGCCACCTTGAGGGGGTGGTGGGGGTATCCCCGTGTGAGTTCGACTCTCACCGTCCGCACTTGAGTCTGTAGTTCAACGGTGAATAGGAGTGTGGTTCAGTGGTAGAACGACGGTCTCCAAAACCGTAGACGGAGGTTCGAGTCCTTCCACTCCTGCAAACGAAATGTCCAAAATTTCGTCCGGCGGCGATAGTTCAATTTGGTAGAATATCATCCGTCCAATGATGAAATGGAGGTTCAAATCCTATGGTCTTGCAAACACATAGGCGGTCTTTAGATTGTTTCACGATAGACAACAATTAAACGGGTGTGTCTCAAAATGTCAATAGGACGGATGTGCTTATTGATGCCCGGTAGTACAAGATTCGGATATTGCAAGGAAGTCTGATGAAAAGAGACGATGCGGTGGTAGTTCAACGGCAGAATACGACCTTGCCAAGGTCGGGGTTGCGGGTTCAAATCCCGTCCACCGCTCACAATGACCAAAGTGGGCAATGACGACTATGCCGAGAACAACGTGTCCTCACGGGGAAGTGACGTCACCCCAAGATTTGAGATACGGGTCGGATACAGCGGACGTACTGTCCGTTGGGGGGTGAGCATTGATGTAACCCCTTGTTTAAGCGTATCGGAAACGACGTGGAAGAGTTGGCGGCATTGTCTCAAATGGTCTTGTAATGTCGGTTGGTGTAATGGCAGCACAGCGGATTCTGGTTCCGCTAATCGGAGTTCGACCCTCTGACCGACAACAAATTAAAAAACAAAAATCAAGAATATGGAAAGCAAATACATTATCAAAGAAGAAAGCGTGAACTATATTTTCGGAACCGCCATTGACGGAAGCATTGAAATTTCAACGGCAAAACGCTATGTCGTATATGAGGTCGATGATGAAAGCGAGGTCTGTATGAACGGAAGCGGTTGGTTTGAGGATGTGGAGGAACCGTCCGAACCGAGAGTCGCAATCTGCATAGACAATGAGTTCAACGAACGACCCGCAATCTTTTGCACGCTCGAACAGGCAAGACTTTTCACGGAAGGAAAAATAGGCGTCCTTATGTCAAAGGACGTGTAAACGGGTAGTGGCGCAGTTGGTAGCGCACTTGGTTTGGGACCAAGGGGTCGAAGGTTCGAGTCCTTTCTACCCGACTAACAAGCAGCGGTTTATAAATACAAACCGACAATAATAAAAAAAACAGATATGGACAAATACGCATTTTTGATGGTGGACTTCCAAACACCTGACTACATAAAGGGAATCCAAAACAGCATCAAGGACTATGAACTGTACAAACCGAGCGACCCAGATTCACCGTTCGTCTATGGACTTGAAACCGAGACGCACGTCACGCTCGCTCCCTGTCTCGACAACGACGTCAACCTTGAACAGTTGAAAAAGCACCTGCTTCCTCTCAACGACTACAAGACAATGCTTTCAGACGTGAGCGTGTTCAGCAACGACAACTACGACGTCCTGAAATGCGGCGTGGTATGCCAAGCGCTTCATACGACAAACTCCGCGATAAAGGCGAACTACACCCTCCACACGGAGTTCACGACCTACAAACCCCATATCACAATCGCATATATGAACAAGGGGTATGCGGACAAATACAAAAAGAACATCATCACAGAACCAGTTTTCCTAACCCCGATGTGCTTTTCGTTCGGTTACTACGAAGACGGAGAATACAAAAAGATAACTTGGGTATAGATTTTTAATTTTAGGCGTGTTTTCGCCTGTTTTGGACACTATGTTCAAAAAATGGTATCTGTGTACATAAAAAAGATAAAATGCCGTAAAAGCGGCGATTTCTGCTTATCTGCCAATTTGGATTTTTTGAAACAAAAAAGGGGGCACAATGTGCTCCCCTTTTTTGTTTCAAAATTGTATCGAATGTCTAAAAAACATCGTCACCTACTATTATGTCGATTGATATGAGTTCATTCTTCCTAAAAAATTCATTGTCAAAGTCTTTCAAAATATCAGCGAGTACAACATTTGCCGAAATTGACATTTCAGTTTCATCAAATGTCATTTTTACATCCTTTTTGTAACGAACACCCATTTTTTTAGTTTCACCTTCAATGGAATCCATTTCCTCTATTGTAGCGTCGATTGTATTTCCATTTTTTCTTACAATATCAAACAGAAAATCCCTTTTGATTACAAAATCATACCGACTCCGTAAAGAACACCTGACTGTAAAATTATCCGTCATTGAAATCAATTCTTCAAATGTAATTTCAGATTTTTTTATACCATCAGACATCTCGTCAATTCTCATTATGTGTGTCATAGTTCCAAAATTTATTTTTTGTATTTATACGTTTTTCCGCATTGCATTCTCAACCAAACGCCTTGCTGTGTATGCGGAATTGTCCAATGCCCTTTTGTATTCGCTTTCGGTCTTGTTCGCATCGTTCAGGGAGTTCCACATAGTGAACCAGAACTCGTCCATAAGTTGAGGTTTGAACGCCTCGTACAGGCGGACGAACACTCCCTCGCACTCGTCGGTCACGTTCAGGGTGTCTATGTATCCCCCGTTTTCGTCCTCGTCGATATATGCGTTCATACCGATTGCGCACTCCTTGTGGAAAAGGAATGTGCTGTTGAACTTGCGTCCGCGCTTCAGCGTGAAACCGTGTTCTGAAAGGTCTTTGATATAGATTGGTGTGTATAGGTAAAATGTATTCATAGTCGTTTATTTTTTCTTGAACAGTTTTGAAATCTTGTCGATAATCTTCGTGGTTGCGTCCGCCACTTTTTTTGCGTTGTCCGTCGACTTCACGACAGGCGTCAATCCGTTGTCTGGCATATTCAGGTCGAACGTCTTAATCCAAGTCTTGACATCGAAAGACGGGCACGCCTTGTTCGCGAACTCCCTGTGCCCGTGGAACGTCGCGTTCGGGTATTTCTTGTGCAAATATCTGCACAGCCAAATCATAGCGGCGGTCTGCGCGGGCGTCCTTGTATCCTTCGCCTTGTTGTTCTTGTCGACGCCGCCGCAATAGCAGATGCCGATTGAGATTGAATTGTGGTCGGTAGTGTGCGCCCCGACGCAGTCTTCGGGACGACCTTCCCAAATCGTGCCGTAGAGGTCTATGTAGTAGTTGTAAGCAATTCCGTTCCACCCTTTCTTGATGTGCATATTGTGTATTGCGTTCACGCTGTAGTTCACGCCCTCCTTCGTTGCCGCGCAATGGAGTATGATTTCAGTGGTTTTCTTCCTTTTCGTGAAAGATTTTGGAAATGTAAGGTTCGCTTTCTTTATCTCTGCCATAATTATGTCTATGATTGCTCCGCATATATTTATATGCGGATATATCATTGATATATCAGCGCTTTCCGCTATCTCGGATTGGTTACCTTGTCGAGCATAAGTTCAGGTTGTGCATTGTCCACGAGTTCGCACTTGTGACTATCCTTCACGACATACTGCGACAGAATGAGATTGTGCTTGTCTTCCTCGCACAGTTCGTTCCATATCCTTATGTTCGTTATGTCCATAGCACAGGAACGCAAACCGAAATGCCCGTCGCCGACGGTGAGGTCTCCGTGGACTTCCTGCATAGAATAATAGACTTGACTGATTGCGGAATCCATCGTGCGGAGGTTCGGATTCCCCGAACTCAACGAGTATATCCACAATGCGCATTTCTTTTCCGACGGTTTCACCATAACGACGAACGCCCACCACCTGTCCGCCAAAAGACCTCCGAAACCGTCCGCCCCGTTTTTCTTGAGGTCGAACAGAATGTCTTTCCCGCCCAACGACACACACACGGACTTGAATGCGTATGACAATGCAAACCCTCCTTCCGAAACAAGGAACTCATTGGTTTGCGAAGGCAGGACACAGGCGTTAACCACAATGCAGTTGTCAATATACCTGTTGTTAACCTTGAACAGATTGTTTTCATAGTCCACCGACACAACTTTCATAACCTTCGGATAGTTGGTTCCGTTCACTCGGACAAGCATACCCTCCGATATGTTTTTCACACTTTCAACCCTGAACACGGCATAACCGCCGTCGTTCAGTATTTCCATCACATCGGTCTTTGGAAACTGCGAGTCCGCATAGGTCTTGTTGGAAGAGTCTATGAAATTCGGGTTCGCGTATTTCGGTCTGAACCACATAGTGAACATCCTGTCGTCACTTTCACCCCACCCACTGTCATACCTGTACTGTATGGCGGTCTGCCCGCGAGGTATGGACTTCAGCGCGTAATGGTGCTTGGAGATGACCGTCCAGTTGTTGTATATACTCTCCGTTTCGATTTTCAGGCGCTTGTCGAGTATCCTGCGCACATAGTCGTTCTCGACCTTGCCTATCGTGTTGTACTGTTCAGGTTTGCGTACATCCTCCTCCTGTTTCTCGACCTCGATGTTGAACTTGTCGGTGTTGAATATGAGGGTGTCGGTGGCAAGTTCAATTTCTGGAGTCTCGAACTTGACCGCGCTCCGTTTCTGATACTGCGCGAGACTGACCCTCCAATACGCTCCTGTGTAAAGATAGTCGTCGGTTTCGGACACAGCGTTCACTTCGTACATCTTGTTCACATACTGCTCGAAATAGAGATAGTCCCCCACTTCGGGTTTGGCGTCCTGACCGAAAGCGCTCCTGAACCCCTGCTTGACGATATGCACCTCGAACACCACTGGATAGTCCATCATAAGGGGGTTGAAGTTTATCTCCCTCGTCGGCAGTTGGTTGTCGGGCACGACAATCTTCACATTCCCCTCCGCAATCACGTTGAGCAATGAGTATTCGTGCAGGATGACGTCCTTCGAGCGTTGGTCTGCGCTTGTCTTGAAGTATTGCACGCAGAAACCGAACATATTGGAAACCACCTGCGAGAGTTGGGTATAGACATAGGAGGAGTTTCCGACCGAATAGGGATTGAACCCGCCGCCGCAGCACTCGAACACGAGGTTCTGCCGTCCACAGCAGTTGCTGTTGTCGTCAATGCCGCACAACGGTATTGAGGTGACAAGACCTTCCTCCGTGACGGTTTCGAGCGCGATGCTCTCGAACGTCAGTTCTCCGTCGCCGTTCTGCGTGAGGCGGTATTGGGGATAGAAAGGTTTGTCAGGTGTTAGGAGTATATTCTTCAGGTTTTCATTGGTCAGGGGTTTCCAATCGTTGTAGAGGATTCCGTCCGTAGACCACCTGAACTCCTTTGTATAGTACAATGTTTCAGTCTCGCCTTTAGCCACATACTCGTAACCCGAAATCTCCATCAGGTTGAGATATGGTTCCTTCACGCTGACAAGCAGTTGGTCTCCATTCGCCGTAGTTCTGTTTCCGTCAACCATCCAATGTGTTATGTTTCCTATATTTATATGCAGGCGTCTTTCGCAGAAACAACCTCCATAGGCACAAACACATCATACCCGTCGTCATCCTCGAAATGGTTGATTTCCTCCTTGAACCAACTTCCGAACTTGTATCTGTAATACTCAAAGCACTCGCCTTTCCATACTGCGTGGTCTGCGTTTCTGCATACGCCGTTGTAGGTCTGCCCGACAACAAGTTCTGACTTTTTTATAACACGCACGTTTTCAGGCGATACATTGTTCTCGTGTGCAAAAACACACACATTCGTTTCCAATTCACTTTGTTCCATAATCAAAAACCATATTTTTTACAAAGTTTGTCAAGTTCGTCCGATTTGACTCCTTTGCTGTATGACGCGGCACAACTGCAATCCATATTCTCAACAAGAACCTGATGAAAACCAAGTCTTTTGACACGTTTTCCGAGCACGGAGTTTTTCTTGTTTTCCTCCGCGACCATACCCATATAGATTATTCCATAGTCTATTGCCATTGAAGTTGCATAATCGCTTCCACAGCAAGCGTCATAGCGCCTGTGGCAATACTCCTCTATTTTCTCAAGCACAAGTGGGTTCGGGACATTGTTTGTCTTGTTGTATATCCTGACAAGGTCTTTGTAGACAGCACCGCCTCCAATCACCTTGTCATAATCCTTTATCCTTGAAAAATACTCCCTGTCTCTCGGAGCAATCCGCTTGCCGTCAGGTCTTGTCAGATATACACACCAAGCGTCAAAATTTCCAACGTCGTACTCAAGCACCGCGCCATTTTTGTATGTAAAAGAAAAATCAGGCATATTCAATAAATTTTGTTATTATTAAATATAACAAAAAACAATGTATTTTTTACGATATATCAATGATGTATCTCACTTTTCCCGCATCCCATATTTTGAGGCATCCTCTTGACCGCATCACCTCATCCTCCGTAAGGTCAGAGTTGTCCTTGCACTCCTCAAGCATTGACTTTTGGAACCTATATCTCGGCACACGTTCAATGCCAACAACCCAATAGTAGGATGGCGGCACAACACCGTCCTTCACAAAACCCATTTTCTCATAGACTCCACCGTCAGAAATACAGGAGTCGGCAAAAGTTACTATGGAGTTCGGTCTGACATCATTGATGAAATGCACAAGCAATCTGCTCGCACCTCCGCGAACTCTCGTTCCGAACACCGAACACATCCTGTAAAGTTCCCAAACATTCTCTTTCGGGACACCTCCGCAAATCCGCCTGCGCTTTCCAAATAACGAGACCATCACAAGTTCTCCATTATAGAAAATACCATATCTGACAGCACAGTTCACATAACCCTGTATATGGTATTTATCACAAAACACTCGCGCTGTTTTTGCATCCACCTTTCCCACCGAACATTTCCTTGCGTTTATGTAAGTATTGTGCTTTCCCAATATTCCTGATATGAGGTTCTCCACAATATCCCTCCTGTAACGCCAATCATCCTCCCATATATGGACAAGTCTCACACCTTTCTCCATACAGGATTTTGATTTCTCAAAGTGATAGTTCTTGTCCTTGTATAAATCACTGTGCCAATACAACCCGTTGAACTCAAATGCGAGTTTCTTGTCAGGAAGATAGATGTCAAGTTCCTGACCTCCGAGGACACCCCTGTCATTCTTCACTATGGTTCCTCCGTACACCCCCCTGACATATTCATACAACTCATTCTCACCTCCGCTCGTGTGCCTGTCAATGGGATTTAGTTTGGTGCAGGTGATACACCCAAGTCTGATTCTGTCATAATGAAGTCTCGTGAATGTGGTATAGCACTTTTCATCACACCTGTCACAGGATGGATTATCACATCTCCTGACCACGCTGCCGTCAGTATTGAAACTGATTATGTTCGGGTCTGCATCCAATGCCTTCGCACGCTTTGTCGCGACCATTTTTTCAGGGTTCACATAGGTTGGTGTCCCATATCTTTCAAGTTTAGTATCCTTTGTCTTTTGCGGATTTGAAAAATTGACGTCCCCATACTTTTCAAGTTTTCCCTGTCGGATACTCTCTATATGCCTGTTTACGTCATCATCTGTCTTTGCCGCCCACGTCCGTGCTATTTTCTCCCTTGTCGCCGCTTTCTCATCCGATGTCCTGTTACGTCTTGTTTCCGATTTCTGCTCCGATATGCTCTCAACAAGCGAGACGTTCTCCACACCATATCTGTCAATACAAGTACGCTTCGCCTTTTCTATGTTATTGTAGTTGGAGTCACCATATCGTTCAAGTTTTGTCTCCTTGCACTTTTCGGAACGCTCCTTTGTATAGATACAGGATTTGCTGCAATACTCAAAGTAACCTCTGCCAAATGACTTGAACCTGCAACGCTTTCCACAAGTGGGACACAATCCAAGTCTGAATATATTGTCGCCATTGACATAATGATAAAGTTTCTGCTGGAATGTGAACCCGTCGGGAAACTTCCAACTGCACAATGTGACATACTCATCGGGAAACTTCACTGCAAATTTGCTTTCCTGCAAGTACACGGGTTTGGCATTGAGAAAATTTTTGAGTTCTTCCATAGTAGTGTCACATTCCGCATTCATCATAAACAACAGAATTAAAATTCAACAACAAAAGTCATCTGTCCACAATCATAGATTGGCAAAAAACCGTGTTCAAGCATAAGTTCGTTGTTGTCCGTCCCCTTTCCGTAGTTGGCGCCGAACAGTTGGTCAAACCCGCGCTGCCTCAAAAAGTTGTCCGTGATATGCCGTTTTCCGTTCCACCAATGTTTGCTCGGTTTGGACAGGCGCAGCAACGACATTCCGAGTCTTTTGTACACTCCGCCGTTGAACTTGCTGTTGTCGCAATAACTTATGATTGATTTCGGGATGTATGACTTCACAAAATGACTGTACAATCGTTCCGCTCCGCCTACAATCTTGTAATCGCAATGTGTGCAAAGCCTCAAAAGTTCCCATTCGTAATTCTTGTTGTATCTCGGTTTGCCGAATGTCATAACCTCAACCAACACATCGTCCATATACAGACCCAAGCAGACAGACTGCCCCTTGCAAGTATTCTGCAAATGGTGCTCGTTCAAAAAACGGTCGCAGGAAACGGCGTCGACTTCACGCAGAACCAACTTCCTTGCATACAGAATTGTTTTGGGTTTCAGCATACGGACTATCTTCGCCTTGTCGTCCCAATCCCAAATATGAATGCAGGAGAGTCCGTGCAATTCCGCAGTGTTCGATTTCGCAAAGTGATAGTTCTCGTCTTTCGGGTTCCCACCATATATGTTGACCGCTGAATTGTGGGTTATGGTCGGGTTGAGTTCTATAAGCACATTTCCGACCTTGAAATCGTAAGAATACCCTTCCAACGGAAATTCACGCTCGAACGGTATTGTTGAATCCTCAAGCGTCTTGGCGAAATTCAGGTTCACCTTGCTGTCGTTTCCGTGCAACCTGCACTCCGAAGTCATACAATACCAATCAACCCCGTACAGCCTGCGGTTCGTCTCCATCACCCTTTTCTTGAACTCATCGCTCTGCGACGCATACTCCACGCCGTAGCGTTCAATACAAGTATGCTTCATCTTGTCCTTGACGTCTTCGCTCATAGAAGGGTGCTCCACGCCGTATTTCTCCACACAAGTGTCTTTGTATTTCTCCCAAAACTCCTTCGTCTGCGAATTGTGCTCGACACCATACTTTTCAATCATAGTGTTCCTCGCCTTTTCCTTAACTTCGTCATTCTGCAAACTGCAAGGGTGACCGTACTTCTCAATATTGGTGTCACGGGACTTATGCTTCACCTCATCATTCTGCATAACATAGTCGCTCCCGTATCGCTTGCGGTTCGTGTCTTTCGCCTTTTCTTGAAAAACAGGAGACTGCATCGAATGCCCGACACCATATTTGTCCATCATAGTGTCGTGTATTTTCTCACTCACCGACTGAAGTTGGAACACGTTTTCCACTCCGTATTTCTCAATGCAGGTTTGTTTGTATTTCTGTTGGTTGTTATATGCCGAATCACCATACTTTTCAAGTTTTGTGTCCGACGCCTTTTTTCTGTTGTTGTAATTCTCATCGCCGTATCTTTCAAGTTTGGTGCGTTTTCCCTTTTCCACAACATCGCCGGATTTCAACGGATTGTCAACACCATACGCCTCCATACAAGTACGTTTTGATTTTTCCCTGTTGTTGTAGTTCTCTTCACCGTACCTTTCAAGTTTGGTCGCTTTCACTTTTTTTATGTTCTCATCGGAACTCTGCGCACAGGAATTGCTGCAATAATCAAAATAACCTTTTGACAGGTTCTTGAATGAACAACGCTTTCCGCATTTCTTGCAGAATCCGAGCGCAAGACCAAAATCACCGTTCAACCAATGATAAAGTTTCTGCCTGAATGTAAACCCGTTCGGAAAGTCAATGCCGCACAATTCGGCATATTCTTCAGGAAACATTTTCGCAAACCCGCTTTCTTGGATTTGGTTTATACCGCCTTCCGATTTCGGAAGCAGCAACAATCGTTTCAATTCATCTCTGTTCATAGTCTGATTTTCACTTTGCAAAAATACAAAAAAAATGTCACATCACTTTATTTATAGATTTTTTTTCAATCGAGATTTGCCGTTGTTGTTATGAATTGGTTTCAATGAGTTCCTAAAAATAAAAAAGGGGTTGTGAAATCACAACCCCTTAAATATCAGTCCTAATTAAAGGTTAGACAAGACTTACACCGTCGAGTTTGATACTGAAAGTGTAGTACTGCGTCTGCGGGTAGATACCTGCCTCAACACAAGCGAAACGAGATTGGAGGGAGATGACAGGTGCCATCGTGAACTCGCTTGTAGTTTCGACTTTGTCTGCCATAAGGTAAGGGCAGAACACGATGCCTGGTTCGTTCTCTTTACCCTTGCGACCGACCACAACGCGCATATCGTTGAATGCCATATTCGGGTCGACGTAGATGCTGATGCCAGCAAGTGCGCCAATCGGATACAGACTGTTGCCGTTAGCGGAGATGGTGTTAGAAAGCGGATAAGGCATAAAACCTGCGCAATCTTGGAGAGCGGTACCGATGGTGCCGGAGCAGACTGCGAAGGTACCTGCGCCTCTACGACCACGGACTGCAATCACGTTGGAAGCAGCGATGATTTTGGTCATAATACGACGTTGGATGGTGCCCATCACTTCACCGCCGCCTGTGACGTTGGTGTAAGGAATGTTTTCGGCAACATATTTACCTTCAAGTTCGCCTGTTTCTTTGTTGTATTTGTCACCCAACCAAATGTTAGTGGTTTTGTCAGTAGTGGAAGCGGGTTCACCATTCACGAACCAAGCGGAGATAAGGTTGCGACCTTCAACTTCTTGAAGTTGAACTGCATTGAGAGCACCAAGGTTGAACATCTTTTCAAGGATGATTTTGTTGATGCCCTGTGTGAGTTCGTTCACGAGTGCAGCTTCTGCTTGGGAAATAGCGTCGATACCGAACTGCTTGAGGTCTTGAACCTGCTCACGGGTGATAGCGGAGTCAACTTTCAGGGTCATTGCCTTGATGTCCAAAGTGTAGGACTTGAGACCGATTTTACGACCTGGGGTTGCCTCGCCCATTTCACGGGTGTAAGGATTGTTGCTTGTGACGGTTTTCTTCAGGAAACCTTCACCGCTGAATGAAGTGACGTGGTCTTCAAATGCACGGACGTTTTCAATACCGTTGGCGGCTGTGATGGTCATTTCAAAGTCAGTGTGCTTAACATTGTCTTTGTCAATGTACTCATCGCAGACGAGAGTGGTCTTGTTGGAACCGTCTGACATAAGATTGTCGAAGAGAACGTAAATCGGAGTTGAAGCGTTTTCTCCACCGACCATCTTCTGACCTGCATAGTGTGATTTTTCAATCACGCGGAACAACGGTTTACCGTCAATACGGTTAGGATAGATGTAGGTCAGTTCATAATCATCGTTGCCTTTGAAGTGATAGGTTGAGTTCGGACGGAAAATGAATTTTTCAGCGTCGGTACCAGCACCGTCCATAGCGGTGATGTTTGCCTTAATCATATAAGGAGAAGCGAAGTTTTCAGGTTTGCCGTTATACAACGGAGAGGTGTATTCGCTTCCACCCATATTGTTCAGACGACCGCCTTCATACACATAGTCAAGGTATTGGAGCAGACCGTGAGGACCTTGCATCGGAACCACAGGAACCAAGTCAAGAGCGATGGTCTGTGCAGCGACTTGGAGTGCCAAAGGAAGAACGCTGTACACATTGTCACCTGAACCTGCGAGTGAACGGTCATAGGTGTTGTTGGTGGCAGCACCAGGGAAATTGATGGCGCCCATACCGCCGATGTTCATATTCGGGTTGAGGTGTGCGTGTCCGTCAACAGACTCCGCAATCATCTTCTTGTCGTGCAAATCGTGAAGATAAGCATATTTCGACATCCATTGGAGTTTTGATTCGTCAGTGATACCGAGGGATTCCTTAATGTGCTGTCCCCAAGTAGCAACAACCTGACTTTCATTGATAGCCATATTGTACATAATACTTAAAGTATATTCTTTGTGTGAATGCTAATCTTTTTCGGCGGATTCTTTTCTTCTATAATCCAAAAGATTTCCGCATTCCTGTTATATATTTATATGTGCTGTTTTACAACACACCTAAAAATAACATTTCTACCGTAACGACTGAAAAACAGGCATTTGTATAAAATGATGATATATCAGTGATATATCTTGACAGAAAAAAACCTTCCGATTTCGGAAGGTTTTGTGGTTGTTGGGGTGATTATGTACCGCTACACTTCGGGAACAATCACCATTGCCGCGCTTTTTGAAAAGTTCTTCCACCATTCGTCAGCGGTGATGATGTCCTTGTTCTTGATGAACTCACCAAGTTCCTTTTCATAAAGTTTCTTCGCGTCGTTTTCAAGGTCTCTCAACACATCGTTTCCGTCCTTGTATTTCTTCGGGTTCTTTTCAATGAGTTCGGACGCCTTGTCAAAAACCGCCGCCTGAACCTTCGTGATTCTGCTTTTCGCCTTGATGGTTGAAACGAGACCCTCGTTCAAGATTGCGCCGTTTTCATTAGACACGCTCTCATAGGGGCTTTGTATGGTGTTCCTGCTATGTTGGTTCAGAAAGTTCTGAATGTCATCAAACGGGGCGCGGTCGGATGCGTCAAAGTCACCATAGGGATGGGGATTGAGTTCGCTTGCGAGTTCGCCCCAATTTCCGTTATAGTAATCAATCCAACCCCACATATTGTAATGTGCGATTGTGAAATGGCACAATGCCTGATAAAGGGGTTTGGTCATCTTCTTTCTTCCGAGAACAACCTTTTTCAGGTCGTCAAACACGACCTTCCAATTATATTCGCGGTTGTGGTACTTGTCCACCCTGCCTGTCTCATACCTGCTCTCGTTCACAGTTCCTACGAACTCATCGTATTTGAAAACATTCTTCATAGTTGGAAATTATATTCGGTATATTTATACCATACTCGCAACATCAAATTCATAAATTCCAAACAAAACTTGTCTGCCCGCAGTCATATACAGGAAGAAACCCATATTCAAGCATAAGTTCTTTATTTGAAGTACCCTTTCCATAGTTTGTGCCGAACAGTTGGTCAAACCCACGTTGTCTCAATAAATTATCTGTAATGTGCTGTTTTGTTTTCAAGTTATACCAATGACAAGTCGGTTTGGATGAACGAAGGATTTTGAAACCAAGTTTTTCATAGACGTGTCCGCTGAACTTTGAATTGTCACAATAACTGATGATTGATTTCGGTTTATTTGTCAATATAAAATGCTTGAAAAGTCTTTCCGCACCACCAACCACAGTGTAGTCTTTATGCGTGCAAAGTCTTAAAAGTTCCCATTCATAGTTCCTGTTATACCTCGGATTTCCGAATGACATAAGTTCAACCAACATATCGTCCATATATAAACCATATATTACACGTTGACCCTTACAAGTGTTTTGTAAATGATATGTGTTCAAAAACAAACTTGCCGATTCTACGGAAACGTCACGAATTTCAAGATTTCTTGCATATACTACATTTTTTGGTTTAAGCATATTAACAATTTTGTCTTGGTCATCCCAATCCCAAACGTGTATGCAGAAATAACCTTTATTCAAAGCAGTTTGTGATTTATCCGAATGGTACGAACTGTTTTTTACCTTTCCATTGAATATACTTATATGACTGTTGTGTGTTATTGTGGGGTTTATTTCAACCAAATAATTTCCAACGATAAAATCATAGGAATAATGGGATATTGGATACTCACGGTCATATACTATATTGCACTTATCAAGACTGGCGGCAAAACTTAAATTCGGTTTTGAATCATTTGAATAATTCCTTGCCGCGCTTGTTTGACAAAACCATTCCACTCCATATTTTTCAAGATTTGTATTTTTTATCTTTTCTTTTATTTCATTTGATTGTGTTATATATTTCACGCCATATCGTTTGGCGTTTGTCTCCATTGCCTTTTCTTTTATTCTATCGGACTGCATAGGATATTTCACGCCATATCGTTCAACTGTTGTCTGTATTGCCTTCGCCTTTACAGAATCACATTGTGCTGGTTTTTCCACCCCATATCGTTCCATATTGGTTTCTTTTATCTTTTCTTTTATTTCATCCGATTGAAAAACATTTTTCACCCCATATCGTTCCATATTGGTATTCTTTATCTTTTCTTTGATTTCGTCCGATTGAAAATGGCATTCCACACCATATTTCTCTATGTTTGTTTTCTTTGCCTTCTCACGCACTACATCTGTTTGACCGACATTTTCAACCCCATATCGTTCCATATTGGTTTCTTTTATCTTTTCTTTTATTTCATCCGATTGCAAAGGGTGTGAAACACCATATTTTTCCATATTGGTTTCTTTTATCTTTTCTTTTACTTCATCGGAACACATAGGATTCTCCCAACCATATTTTTCTATGTTTGTTTCTTTTATCTTTTCTTTTATTTCATTTGATTGAAAAACACATTCAACCCCATATCGTTCCATATTGGTATTCTTTATCTTTTCTTTAATTTCATCCAACAGCATAGGGTGTTCAACACCAAACTTGTCTATAAATGTTTGTTTCCTCTTTTCTTTTACAACATCTGATTTTGAAGGACTGTCCACACCATACTTTTTCAAACAGGTGTTCTTTCTCTTTTCATTGACATCCTTTGAATTTCTTGAACATTTTACAGAACAATGTTTGCAATATCCTTCATTTATGCTTAAAAACTTACACCTTTTTCCGCAGTCACAAACACCAATATTACATTCAACATCATCATTGATGTAATGATAAATCATTTGCTTTATTGTAAAATCTTTTGGAAAATCAAATCCGATAAGAAATTCATATAAATCAGGAAATTTATTCATAATGCCTTTTTCTGTCAGGTTTCGCATACCGCCGTCCTTTGACGGAGTGTTCAACAATTTAATAATAATGTCTTTTTTCATAATTAAACAACATAAAAATAAAGGGAGAACAAAATGCTCTCCCTTTATTTATACAAGTTGAAAAAGGTCTACTCAAATGTTCCACTTTCGATTGCACCCGTCTTGAGAATAGTGAGTTGTTGTACCAAAATCTCCATTGCTCGGACCGGCTCCACATAGACCGAGATGACCCCCATATTCTTGTCAATCACCTCGTTAGTGTTGTTTGACGTATCCATAACGGTATGGAAGTCATAGACGCCGAAGTTTGATTTGACAATGTCGAGGAAGTTGTCAACGAGGGTCTTGATTTCAAGTCTTGTCTGTGCGGTGTTGGACTCGAACAGATAGTTTCTCAAAATCTTCTCAATTCCGTCTTGGATGTAGATGCACACTTCGCGAACATTGATTGAACTCAATGCGCTCTGCGGGTTCTGCTGTGCGGTCTTGTTCGCATAGATTACGCAACCCACTCCGTTTTCATAGATGATTGAGTTGATTCCGAAAGGTTCCAACCAATCGCGGTTGTCGCGGATAAGACTTGCTTCAACACCGACAACGTTGTTGCCGCTGACCACACCTCTGTTCTGACCTGCCACGACAGTCCAAGGCATACCTGAACCGTATTTGGCGACATAGTTGTTGGAAACGTATGCGGCGGGCGGAACGTTGATTGTCGTGTAGTTTGAATACACCTTGAGGTACGGGTAGTAATAACCGCCCCAAGTAGAACCGTTCACCTTGTCAGGAAGTGAGAACAGGAATGAAGGATTGGTGTTCGGGTCGCCTCCCTTTGCAATGAACTCTGCGGAAACCGCCTTGTTCTTGTCTACGAACGACGGGTCTTCGCTGTTCTTGAAATCGTTGCAGGAAGGTGCGTTGACGATTGCGAACGCAGATTTTCTGTTCTTGCAGAGGTTGGTGTACTGTTTCTTGCACATCTCCTCGATACCGAGTCCGAAGGTGTCAACCAAATAACGGAATTGGATGAGTTCCCTGTCGATGAGTGCGTTGAACAGGTTGGAATCCTCCGAGTTCTCTGCAAGGAGGTCGAGGATTTCGTGCTGTCTTGCATTCGTTCCGTCAGGTTGGTGTGATGCCTGCATCTTGAAACCGCCGAGTGTGAACACATTGTAGCAGTTGAACCAATCGCAGAGGTTGCCGAAGATTTCGAGGGTATTGACGCTTTCGTTTTCAACAATGTTGAATTGTTCGGTCACGATGTCCACGTTGTCTTGGCAGGCAACGAGTCTGTAATCTACAATGCCTTGTTCATTGGCGACGCCTGTGATGTTCACGATACGGGTGAGGCGGTGTCCGTCACCGTATTTGGAAAGTGCGTAGTTGCCGACCTTCACGCAGTCATAGGCGCTGTCGTTTGTGTTGACAGGAATGATGAACTCGTTCGGTTTTGCCTGAACGCCGTTTTTCTCCTTGTAAACCACGACAGTCGTTTCGAGGTTCTGCGTTCCGAGTACGATGGAAAATCCTTCGGCAAGTTTCTTGTCAACGAATGTGTAGAAATCGTCGGTGGCGACATCTCCTTCAAGTACTGTATTATCGCCGTTCTTTGTGTTGAACAATGCAAGTACATAATCAGGTGCGTAGTTGCTGTTTGCGATTTCATAGATGTCGCTTGAGTTGTTGAACTGAATCGTCTTGACAGGAATCGAGTCGTTAGTCCAGTTGATGTCGTAGACTCTTGCATTCGTATAGTCGTCTCCGTCGAAAGAAATCACAAGACTGTCGTTTGTTCCGATTGAAGAGAGGTTTTCATAGACACTCGTGCCTTCAAGGAAAAGGACAGCGGCGGTGTTGCCATTATTGTTGTATGCAGCGTTGAACTTGTCGAACTCCGAAGCAATCACATACCCGTTTGTGACAACGTTTTCAATGTCACTGCCCGTGTACTCGATTGCGTTCTCGCTCGTGAGCACCACTTCGTACTTCACAATCGGGTTGGAGTTCATAATGCTCTTTGTGTACTTGATGCTTCCACCCTCTGTGTATTTTGCGTCAAGTGCATCCTGCACATCGCTTTTCACGCTTCTTGGGAGGGTTCTGTCAACATAGTCATAGAGATATGATTTCTTGATTGAAGTCACAGGGACAAGTTTCTTGTTTGAAGTTCCTTCCCCGTTCAGCACCATATACACTTTCTTTCCGTTTGAAACTTCGTTGAAGATTTCACCCCAAGCAAATGCGTTTCTTGCGTCAGGGGTTGTCCCCTCGTCAGAAGGTTCGACATACATTCCGTCCTTTTCGTCATAGTAATAGACATATTCGCTGAATGTCTTGTGGTCGTTGCTTCCGAACACGCACTTGAGGAGTCCGATTGTGGCGTCGCTTGTTCCGTCAATCGGTTCAAATTCACGCAATGCGCTGCTTTCCTCGTTTTCAATGAGTGTCAGTGTATTGCCGTCGCCCTCTTCACAGAGGTTCCAATGTTCGCCGTTGGTTGAAACGTTGCCTGTAACAATGCCGTTGTATGAAAGGTAGTTCACATTGTCCGCGAGACCTTTTTCAATGGCGTCGTAGAGGGAGTTTCCGATAAGGTCGATACCGTTGGTGTCGCCGTCAATAAGGACGTCGCCGTCGAAAATCTGTTCATTGACAGCGCACATAAGACCGTTCGTGGAGGTGTCGCTGTTGATGAGGTACTCGATGTACATATTGCGACCGTTCTTGTCCACAAAACCTGGGATAAGGCATCCTGTATACTTGCCGATGAGGTTCACATCGGGTTCGTTGAGGAACTGCGCGAACAGGGTGTCTGTCGTATCGGTTGCATTCTTTCTGCGGATAAGACCGCCCTTGCTGTCGAAATACTTGCTGAATTTGATGTCGGAAGCGAATCTCTCATAAGGTTCCTTTCCGTCCTCGTTTGCGAAGTCGCCGCCCCAATTTCCGCTCAACACATACACATCGACCATAAAGTCGCTGATGTAGGAGGTGTCGTGAAGGAAAGCGGGGACATTGCCCTTGCCGTACCATTCCTGCGCCGTGACTTGAAAACCGCTTGCGTTGTATGCGCTTGCCTTTGTCACGATGACTGAAACGGGGGATTTTCCGATGTTTGTGAAATCGAGAATGTCGTTTGTAGAGTTTCCGCTGTGGTCATAGACATTGCTGCGACCGACGGTATAAAGGAAACTTTCCTCGGACGGAGTGTAGAACGTGTCGATGTTGTACATTCCGCGATACGAGAATTTCGGCATACTTCTGTCTTCAAGCGTCGGGTTGCAGGTCTGCACCCTGCAAGTTGCGGACGTCGAGAATTTCATAACGTCAACCACATCCTCGTCTGTGAGTTTGAGGAGGTTGAGGCAGTAGATTGGTCCAGCGCTCAAAGCGGCAAGGCAACTTCTGTGGAAGAACGCGCCTTTCTTTTCAAGCGAGCGGTCAATGTCACCGAATGTGTCGATAAATTCCTTTGTCGTGTTAATCAGGACAGGGGTGTTGAAAGGGCCCTTCTTCGAGAAACCGACAAGCATTCTAATGTTTTCGAGCGGTGCCACTGTTGTCAATGTCACGCTCTGGTCTTTCTCAAATCTGTAGGTTCCTGCCGATTTGAGACCGTAAAGTTCAGATTGAATTGCCATAATGCTTAAATATATTCTATAGGCAGCATATTCTGCTGTTGATATATTTATATGGCAAACAAAATGTGTGTTTCAGGTTTTAGGGGACATAAACGTCCCTGTGCTTTACATAACCCATTTCGGAGAGCATAGAATCGTATATGTTCGAGTCGTCCATTATTTTCTTTGCGCGTTCGCTCACCTTTCTCCCGCTCGTGCTGTTTGAATTGTAATACCCGACATACACATACCCTACCGCATAGATGTAAACCTCTTTCAATGCGTGCGACATAATCGCGAATGCGCAATCGTCCATTGTCTCGGTATCCTCTACAAAAGAGAACCTGTTGTCACGCAACGCGCGTTTCGATATTATCTTCGGGTGCATAGGACTTTTATACGGATGTTTGTTCCTGTAAATGTCCTGCTGACCGCTGAACTTGAAATAAAACCTGTCAATGTAAATGGTATCGGTCGAACCGCACACCTCGCCGCCGACATAGGTTTTTTTGTTTGTGAACACATTTCCGTCGATATACACCATACTCGTATAGTCCATCCCTGCCATATCGCAGTCGGGGTAAGCGGAGACAGCATTATGTATGTTTTTAAGCGTATTGCCCCAAAGGAAATCGTCGTGGTCGAGAAATATGCAGAACCCGTTGTCCTGAACCGAATTTCTGAATCCGTACATTTTCATAGCGCCCGGCAACTGACAATTTTCTTCAGGTCGGAGTATCTTCACGTTTTTCTTTTTGTGACTGTACCAAACAAGAAGGTGGTCGTCTTTCATAAGACGCTCGAACTCATCCTTGAAATATCCGTCATTACTCGCGTCCACAACTATAAGTTCAAAATCGTCATAGTCCTGTGAAAGCACGCTCAACAAAGTAAGTCGCAGCATAGGCGGTTTCCTGTGCGTTGGCATTATCACCGAAATCATTGCTCTTCCTCCTCGTATTTTTCAAACCAAAACTTACCGTTCCATTCCTGCACGACAACCATTCCGTACTTGATTGCAAGTCTTGTCTGAAACGACGCGACCGAAGTTTCCGACAGCGTTTTCAGGAGTTTCTTCCTGAACCGCTCGATGTCCGAGACAGACTTGTAATAATTGCACATACGGCAGGACGGCATAAGGTTGGAAATGTCGTCGATGCCATTGCTTTCATCGACGCGTTCGTTCGACTTGACGCCCCAACGGTTGTACGCCACGCTGTACTTGTGGTCAACCTGCATCTCCTTGTATTCAAGGTCACAACCGCAGTATGCGCACTTGCACCCATATTTGTGCCACACAAGTTCCCTCGTCTTTTTCGGAATCGGTTTTCGTTTCATTGCACTTGTTATTGTATGCGGAAATCGGGGGCGGACGTCAATCCGACGCAGTTCTTGAACATATTGGAATAATGGTGCGATTTCAGAATGTTTCCAATGGTGTCGCGAGATGAATACATTGTGATGTCAATAACTTTCGGGTTTTCAAGTTTGTTGAAAGAATCGAATTTCTCCGCGAGTGCATATATGGACTCCAAAAGATACCCCATTTTGCTGCGTTCATCCTTTGACACGGGTTTCAAACCGTTTTCGAGAAAGGTAATGTCGTATGAATGATAACCTGCGGATGACGAATAACCTCGAAGGTTTTTGCAAGCGTTCATCTTTTCGATGACATCGACACATTCAGGCGACATATCATCTTCATTGAAATTGAAGTCAAACCCGATTACAGGACGTGGTTGGATATTTTCTCCGTATCCATATAGGAACCTGATGTGCAAATACGGAAAGTTTCCGCTAATCGCCGTAACACCTGTGTCGAACCAACTTCTTCCTTCGTCCCTGAACTTCCTGTTCAAAATTTTTGTGTCCGTTATTCTCATAGCACGGAAATTTGAACCTGTGGAATTTAGATGATGCTAATCCACACGAAGATGAAAAGTTGCAGGAAGCAAACCACCTCCATAAAGAATATCCACGCCTTGTTATCGACGTCCACGGAATAGTCCTTGTTGTAAACCGCAGGGACGTTCATTCCGATAAGTATGAACATAAGATAGGCAAGCACGACGTATGCTATGGCGATGGGTGTCATAATGCAGACATACACGGTTGCAAGCGTTATCACGACAAGCGAACTGATATAGTGAATCGGACGCGCCCATCCATACTTCAGGAAGTTGGCGGGTTTGAATTTTTCAATAAGTTCCTTGATGAAGTCCTTGAATGATTTCTTGACCGCTTTCTTTTCCTTCAGGAGGTCGTCCATCGCAAGGTTCGGCACATAGTTGTCGTCCTTTTTCGGTCCAGACTTGTAGCGGCAACTGACGCCTATCATCGTCATACCGAGAACAATCACAATCGGAATCCAACAGAGGGATTTCGGAGAGATTGTGTACCACCAAAAACCGAATGGAACCGAAGTGAGAACACACCAAGCGGAGAACATCCAATCCCATTTGTTCGGCAGAAGGTAATAGGTTTCGGAAATCGACGTGGGCACACCATATTTGAAAAGAATGTATATGATGTAGGCGAAGCACAATGCTATTGAAATAATCGGTAATGCTATCATAGTGATTTTTATTGTAGATATATCATTGATATATTTATAATTTTCTTGCAACGACGTCCTTGAGGTTCTGAATAACAGGAACTTGAAGCGACTTCAAATGCTCCTCAAGCACACAGTCGTATTTTTTGTGGTATCCGTCGACGAGTTTGAGAAAATGGTTCAACCAACTTTTCAGTTCCTCGTATGTGACATACACGAGTTGCGGGACATCGTTCTCCACCGCAATCCAAAGTTCCGCGTGGTCGAGTTTCACGCCGAACATTTGGTAATAGGCAAGATAGTACGCGCTCAACTGCATATAGTAGTTGGTGATGTATTCAGGGCGTTTCTTGTGCCGCGCGGTCTTGAAGTCGAGCAGCACTGGAAGTCCGTCCTGATTCTCATACACGCAGTCAACGCGTCCCGCATACCCTCCGTATGCCATTGAATACAGGGTATCCTCCATTTCGATTATCGACTTCACCCTTTCAAAAAAACCGCACACATAAAGACTGTTGAACAGTTTGTTTCCGCAGGCGAGTTCTTCGGCGGTGTAACCGTTCTCCTTCACAAACACATCCATCTTTCGGTTCACGTCAATCAACCTTGCCTGTTTGTCGACGATGTCCGATGTGAACCAATACTCAAGTTTTTGGTGCATACACGTTCCCCTGTTGGCACTGAACGTGGTTATCCTGTCCGCCTCCTCGTGACCTACCCTGTTTCTCCACGCCTCAAGACCGCTTTGGTCTGTCATAGCGGAAAGAATGGTTGTGACGCTCGGCAGTTTATGAAGTACGCCGTTTTCGTCTATGTTGTAATATCTTCTGCCTCCGATTGACTCGGTGATGCTCAAACTCTCTTTCGTTGCCATAACTAAATTGTCCTTAAAAGGTAAGAAACCAAAAAACCAAGTCCAGTCAAAAGACCTCCCATAAGCAGCGACATAAACACGACCTTCCAAGTCTTTGTGTAGTAGCGTTCAGGCGCGAGGATGACGAGCATAGAGTTGGTGCCTTCAAACCTCTCGTATTGCGACGGGTACACGACGAGGTCGGCAATGCGGAGTTCCATAAGAATCGAGGTTATCTGCCCCATAGTCTCCTTGATGTACATATCGACGGCAATCTGCTGCTTTTCCGCGTCCTCCCTGTTTCGGACAGGCAGTTCCATAATTTCATCGGGGATGTTCACAATGGCATACATACGTCCAATCCAATCGACGTCAAACCCCGCCTTGTGTATCGCTTCCCTGTTTGACTTTGCAACGCGTCTTACTGTGCGCCACACTTTCCATTCCCTGAACATTTTCCCTATCATAACATACCTCCGTTTCTTTTCATATCAATTATTTTTTTAAGGTCGTGGAGATTCACAGGCGTGAAGTCCCAAAAATCGCAGCGTGCGCTCACACGGGTTTCGTCTGAAATGTCGGCTGGCGTCTCAAGCATACCTCCGTGTATGTTTATGGAACCCTTGTCCTTCCCGTTCCAATCCTGAAGCGCATAGGTGGAAAGAACAACACCGTATTGGGAAATCTCGAATATGCCTGTCCGAAGCATCATAAATTCAGGAGAATCTTCGGTTGAAACTTCCTTTATTTTCTCAAAAGCGTCATTGTCGGGAACCAATCCGAAATGCTCGTACAGAACCATAGAATCTTCATTGTAGATTTCATCGGCACCTGTCATAAGTTCCTCTATGACCTTCGGGTCAATCTGCAAGGTGCGTTTGTCGTTTTCCGTCGCCATAAGTATTTTGAACCCGCGAAGTTCGCTTATCAGGTTCTGCGCCCTTGTCCCGTCATATACGAAATTTCCGAGAATGAACACTATGTCATTCTCCCCGACAGTCGTGTTCCACCTCTCAATGATTGTATTGTTCATATCAGAAAGCGAACTGAACGGTCTTTTGTATATGTCAATTATATTGTGTCTCCCCAACCAAAGGTCGGATGTGACGAATATCCTTGTCTTTTCTTCCTTTTGTTTTTTCTTTGCCATTGTTGATAGTATTAAAAATAAGGATTTGTGATGACCATATCATAACACTCGAACCTCTCGAACTGCTTTCTGTCGGCAAGCAACCTGCGTTCAACGTCATCGGCGTCATTCCTTTGCAGAAGTCTTTTTCTCCTTATGTTTTCGTCAGGCATAAGCAGGATTGTGAAGCAGTCCTTCATCAATCCAACACGGTCAAGCATTTCTATGTATTCAGGGGTGAGCACCGCCACAGTCGAACCTATGTAGTCGCTCATCGTTATACCATACATCCACCCGTTGTAGCAGGCGCTGACGGCAAACAGTGGGAACGAGCACATCGCCGCGAACTCATTTTCTGTCACAAATGTGTAGTCGTCGGAACTTTCACCATCCCTGACGGGTCTTGTTGTATAGGGTTTCGCATATACAAAACCTCGTTCGACAAATCTTCTGCGAAGCACGTCCTTTCCGCTTGCCGCCGGACCAGTTATAACAATTCTCATCATTTGCCAAGTTTAGTGAAAAATTTCAAGCACAACCTTATGCGCAATCGAGTCCGCTATTTCGGAAGCGAGTTTCCCGTCGTCATCAATACCGAGTCGATAGAGAACCTCATCGTTTATGTACTGCGTGACATACCTGCTGTCAAGCGTTTTCCGAACCCAACCGAGCATTTCATTCTCATTGGCGGGAACGCACATCGTCTCAAACGAATACCTGTCACCTTGTAAAAACGAAACAGAGCAACTGTTCAAGACCTCAATCTCATAGTCGTCTGGGAACCTGTGAAATTTGACAGAAACGGAAATCGGTGCAACCGTCATTTCATAACAGGCGTTTTGGTAATACTCTCCAACTCCTATGACCAACGAGCATTCCGTGTCGAAACGAGAAAGCGAGTTTTCCTTTTCTGAACAAAATCCGCTCCAATCCGAGTATTCGGACTTGCATTCACCCCAACACTTGCCGTCAAACCTGCACCATATTTGATTGTATTTCAAAACTTCAACTTCGTATCGCATAATATATGTGTTATGGACAACAAAAATCTATCAAATTTAATATAATAAAAAACAGACGTTTTTTTATAAACCGCCGAAAAATTATTTCACGACGAGACCGACGCTGTCGCAGAACACGTTTCCGTCATAGTGAACCTGTATGGCATTTTTGTAAAAGCGGATTGTGTCCACACCTATCGGCGTATAATTGTGCGCGTCTATTCCGACATTGAGTCCGTTGTGCTTCACAAGTCCCTTTTCGTGGATGTGCCCGTAAAGGAAAAACTTGTTCGAGGTTTTCATAAAATAGTCCCCCAACTTGCTGTTCCTGTCGAACAACGGTTCGTGGACACAGGGTATCTCCTCCCCGTCAAGGACAAACTTCATAACACTGTCGTTGTTGTCGCAAACGACAACTCTTGGGTCGGACACAACAAAGTCCTTGATGTCGTGTTCGTAGTTCCCCTTCAACAGGAACATCTTTTTGAAGTTCAGTTTTCCGAGAACCGACAAATCCCCGAAATCTCCGAGATGGAACACAATGTCATTCGACGTCACCGTCTTGTTCCAATTCGAGATGAATGTCAAGTCCATATCGCCCACGTCCCTGAACGGTCGTTTGCTCAATTCGAGATGTCTGTCGGAACCGAAATGCGTGTCGGACGTGAAATAAAGTCGCTGACCGTTCTTCGGCGAAAACCTGCGGACGACCTCGTCCACGACCTTGTCCATCGTGTCGAAACAGGCGATTCCCTTTTTCTCGCACACCCATTTTATGTAACCGCAATGCTCGCTTCCTTCAGGGATTCCGACAACAAGGGACTTCGGTGCGCGGTCGCTCCAAATGCCGAACTCGATATTGGTCGTGAGAGCGGGATGCTCGTCGTTGCGGTCAACCCAAAAGACAATGCAGGACGCTGTGTGCAGACCGACTGTCTCCCAAGTGCATTGCTTGTTGTAATAGTCGGGGTCTTCTGTATCATAGTTTGGATTTGTCGGATTGATGATGTCGCCCCTGAAACCTGCGGAACCGAGTTTTTCGCAAATTTCGGAACGCCAATCCTCCCAATCCTGACCTGCGCGCGGGCAGGGTCCAGCAAGAAAGACAACATCCTTGATGTCCTTCACTTCGTTCAATGGTGTAAAAATCATAGTTTTTGGATTTTGGTTAAACAATAGAATCACACTATATTTATACGACACCAAAGTCGATATATCATTGATATATCGCTGCATATAAATATCTCAAAACAACCAAACTATGAAAACAATCCTTTCCGCAATCATCATCGCAACAACATTCCTGCTTTGTTCCTGCCCGAAATGCAAGGACTGCAACGGGGGCAACACAAACATAGATACAACATCACATACACAGGCAACGCCTGCCGACACAATGCCGCCATACATAATCAAGGACGCCATTGATATGGACGGGTACCCGAACTATACCTGCGAGTCTATGCAGATAGACACCTTCGCGAAAATGTCTGTATGTCCTGTCATAGTGAAAGACACATCGAGCGACAACACATTGTTCTTCGTGATTGTGTCGTCGAACAGGACGGACATACTGTTTCTGAACACCTGCAACATACTTATAGACAAAACACAATACGCCTCCGAATGGGCGGGAACAATACTCAATGAAGGAAAACTTGAGATACAGATGTTCGCATTGGACGAACACCTGTACGGATACATACTCAATGCCGACGAGATAGCGTTCGCGTTCTGGGGGACTTACGGGAGCGTCATCCAATCGCTCGACGATGTGCAGAAAAACGAACTCAAATCATTGGTGTCAATCACGAAAAATATAAAACTGAAATAATACATAAAGGAATTATCCCCTTTGGTTTCACAACCAAAATGCGGAAGGCAATCTAATACCTGATTTCGCTTCTGTCCACGAAAGAGATTTTGTCGATGGAAACCTCAATGCCCGTGAAGTTCTTGCAAAAATCCCCGAACACGAATTTGGTGAGGTAGATTTCCATTTCAACCATTTCATTTGCGTATGCCCACATCGCGGGAATGCCGTTGCTCGCATCGGAGGCACAGTCGAATTTGAATATGCGCCCCATTTCATCGGACATCATTTCAGGGGTTTCCGCGCAGAATATGCACACCCTGCACCGTTCTTCCGTAACATTGTCCGCTTGCCTTGCGAATACAACTGCGTCGACAATGCAGGTTTTCCCAAAATTGCCGTTGTCTATGTGCGTGGTGTAAAAACCGATGTCTTTCCTTTTCAAAATCCCGCTGTCGCTGATGCGCATAAATGTCCTTTTATTGAATATAATAAAAAAAAATACGGAATTATCCCTTTTAGTCTTGCGATTTTGTATTTTGTGAAATTTTTATTATATTCAATTAGATATTATAAATAGAGTAAACACATTATAACTATGGCACATATTAAAAAAACGGAAGAACTTGCACAAAATCAAGGAGTGTGGGAGAAACTAAACGAAAAATGTAATGGCGTTACTTTACATCCATCATTAGATAATTATATTGCAGAAGGCATTGTCTTTGATGAAAAGAAACGCACGGTCAAGTTAAATGATAGCAATGATGGCGTAGTTTTTCTTGAGAACGAACATCTTGTATATAAATATGGGAATCTAAAGGTTTATTCCATATTAAAAAGAACTTTTCTTATGAACGAGAGAGGAAAAAATGTAGATGGAAACCCATTTACTTATGCGTTAAAGAAAAAATATGGATGGTCGTTTGATATTAGTGATTCTGATATAATCAAATATGTAAAGAAATTCCTTTCTGCGTGTAATTCATTAAATGTTGAGTACGACATTATTGTTATGTGTCCAACACATAGCGGAATCAACGAGCGATTTATGAAAATTATATCAAAACGAGTTAATGCAAAAAATACGGTTAATGATTATTTTTGCAAGACAAAAACAGAATATATTTTAGATTTTGGAATTGACTATGATAAGATTGCAAAAGAAAACTCCGATTATTTACGAGATAAAATATATAGGGAGATATATCAATCGGTTGTAAATATGGGAGAATTTTTTGAGTCTGGAAAAATGGATAAGAAATATATGAAATATATAAATGGTATAGTGTCGCTTACAAATAAATATACAATTTCGGAAGCATTAGAGATGTTCAAGGATAAGCGTGTGCTTGTTCTTGATGATGTAATGGCATCAGGTTCCACGGTATCCGAATGTGTTAGAGCAATACAGAAATATGAACCACTTGTGGTTGATGTGATAACTCTTTTGTCAAAAAAGTTTCCGAACAAACCACCACACACTCAAAAATAAATATAGTTATATTGTTCTACAAGACTAAAAGGGATAATTCCGAAAAAATATGAATTAAAAAATCAAGGGCGCCTGCGGATTGCAAGCACCCCTGAAATATGCAAAAACAATGGTTGCGACTAAAGAAGTTCGTCAATCTTTTTGTTCAGGTCTTCCTCATTCTGCAAACCGACAAGACTGTCCGCAAGTTCACCGTCCTTGATGAAGGCGATGAACGGGATGTTCCTGATGCCGAATTGCTCGGCAAGTTCCTTTTCTTTGTCGACATCGCACTTGCACACCGCGAGGTCGCTGCGGTTTTCCGCAATGGTGTCAATTACACTGCCGAGCGCGCGGCAGGGACCGCACCACACAGCATTGAAGTCAATCAATACAAGATGGTTGTTTTCAATCACCTCGTTGAAATTTTCATTTGTAAGTTCAATAGGTTTCATATTGTCTGATTTAATTGAATATCCTTGTGAACAGACCGAGCAGAAACAGCATAGCGGCAATAATCAGCGATATGATTTCATCGCGTGTCAATTTACGCTTTCTCATAGGTCTGGGTAGTCTGTTGTTATGATGACGGCACAGTCGTTGATTTCCGATATTTCGGTGAACCCTATCGGTTCCACGAGGATTTTCAATAATTCCTCGTTTCCGCTCCACTCGCTTATTGCCCGCAGGACATTGTGAAAATCCTTCACCGTGTCGCACAGGGTGGTGAACGAGCGGGACATCCCGTCATTCCGGAACGTTCCGTTTGCAATGCAGAACCTGTTGATTATGTCAACAATCTCCTGACTGTAATGCTCACGGAGAACAACCTCTATGGCGTCAATCTCCGCGTCAGGAAGACGCATAACCGTTGCGTTTTTCGTCCTTTCAGGGCGCTCGTCATTTCCGCTGTATATTTGGATTCCAATGTTTGCGAGATTTGGAAAAATGCGGTAAAAAATGATTATCTCCACGCTTGAATAGTCCCTGACAAGTCTGTCATAGTTCGCTTCAATCCCTTCGTTCACATCAAACTTCGACGCAAAATCGGACATCCATTTCCTGAACCCGTATTTCATATCGAGCAGTATGAGCATCTCGCGTATGGTCAAATTGAAAACCTCACCTGAAAACTTGCGTTTCAAACGTGTTCCGCCCTTCTTCAGTTTCGGTTTGATTACCTCAAACAACTTCCTGTCCGTTTCATAGGAATCGGGATATATTGTCACAGTCAGCGAAAGGACTGAATGGAGCAGGGCGATGATGTCGCCCGATGTAAAAAAATTATTTGTCCGTACCTCTTGCATAAAACACACTTTTTGATAAAAACACCAACGCGCAAATCAGATAGGACTGCCAATATGTGATTTCATTGGACACTATGATTTGGTTTCCGACAACAACCCCGTTCCATACAAGTTGCAACACAAACGCCCAAAAGAACGAGCGCACAAGCATAAGCATACACAGTATGACAAGCGATATTAGATATTTGAAAAACTTATTCATCATCCTCTGTTTTCTTTGGTTTTTCATAGAAATTATCCTTGATGTATTGCAGTTCCTCCAAAAGCGGTTCAGGATGCAATTCCAACAACGAGTAGAATTCCCTGTCGCCGCACTCGTGTTTTTCACACCAAAAGTCAACGCACTCTTTCGGGATGCCGACCAACGGATTGCTTTTTTTGTCATTCCGCTCCGCCTTTGTGTAAATGAACCTCGGAACCTTGTTTCCATAGAAACGCTGTGTGATAATCCGCCAAGTTTCCGTGACTCCGAGCGCGTCAGTCTTAATCATATTCATAATCATCGCCTGCATCGGAAAACCGATGCCCATAGTGCGGTTCAGCATATAGACATACTTCGTCTTTTCATAGGTGGTTATCGAGTTCCAAGTCATTATGTCCCTTGCTGAAAAGATGAAATCTATCAAGTCAAAAGATGAATTTATCTGTGCCATCAGAACAATGAATTTTTGTCAGGTTTTATAAACGACATATCGGAGGCGTCAACGCCCTTGAATATGCCTGCTGTTTTCTTTATGATTGATTCAGGCGCAGTATGCACCGACGAAAAATCCACCTTTTTCATCTTTTTCGCAAGTTCCCGTATGTCGGAAAGCATATTGTCTGCGACCTCGTTCGGTATCGCGTTCAGCGAAAGCATCATATACTTCACGTTCCGTCTGATGTTTTTCGCAAGGTTGTCGCACTCGCCTTCGAGTTTGAGAACATTTGAACAGGACTCCGCAAGGACGCCTATGGTGTCGTCCACATACAGGTATTCGCTGTTCAGCGCACCTACCTTCGATGTGAAATCCTCAAGTATCTTTTCCGCCTTCGCCTCCGTGACATTGAACGTGCGACCGTTTTTCTCGTATGAATATATCGAGGATATATTGTCGCTCTTGTCGCCTGTCAGCACCTTGACGAACCTGAACCTGTCGGCGTCGACCTCAATCATTTCAAGTTTGCGCTTGCTTACAAGCACTTTCAGATGTGCGAAACGGTCGTAGATGTCGTAAATCCCGCCAGCGACAAATGTGTCATATACACTGACGCAATCGTTCTTTGCGAGTTTCTCAAACCCCACAGGGACATAGATTTTCTTCGTCACGTCCGAATAGAGTATCGTGTCGGTCTTTTTGTCCGTCACTCCGACAATCTGCAACATATCCTTGTCGCTCGAATAGATGATTACAGGGATTCCCTTGTTGTTGAGGAGGTGCGACCAATAGAAGATGAGGTCGTCCGCCTCCGCCATCTTTGTCTTTGAAACGGTTATGTTGTACTTCCCAAGACCGTCGACAAAGGTGTGCATACATTCGGAGAAACCGCCCCAGTCGATGGTGTCCTCCTGATGTCGCGTGCCCTTGTAGTCCACGTCCGAATCTATGCTCTTTCTCCAAGATTGGGAATCAAGGGCGATGATGCACCTGTCGATAACAGGTTCCATATCCCGCAGGACGGCATTTATGTTCTGTTCAAGTTTCGACACGAACATATCCTTCGACTCTTTGTCTGACAAAATCTTCACGCCCTTCTTTTGCGGAAGGACGTAAAGACTTCTGAACAGAAAATTATGACCGTCTATTATTAAAGTATATTTCATTCTAAATGTAGATTATTTCAGGTTCCACCCTCTCTACGGCGTCGCCCGTGTTGAACTTCGAGTCAATGTCGTCTTCAAGTCCGTCTGAATTGAAAAGTCCGTCAGTGAAGAATTTCAGTTTGCGTTTCTTCGCGTCCCTTTCCGACAGAAGTCTGTCGACAACTTCGTCAACTTCAGAGTCCAAAGAACTCTCTGAAATATTCATTGTATCCGATGTGCTTGGCGAATGAGTTTCCATTTGCTGACGATTTGAGTGCCTCTGTCCCGTGATTGTACAAATCCCAACCGCTGATGACACCTGAAGTGCCGAAGTTGTTGAACTTGTCCGACGCATACATCTGACGCGTCATTTCACGCAGTTGCGATTGGTTAATCACACGATTATTTATAAAAAGTCCGCCGACAATCTCCTTTGCCATTTTCTCCGTGACAGTCTGCTGCTTCAGGTCTTTCATAAATTTCAGGTTGCGTTCGTGCTCACCCCTGACCTGTCCGAAATACTCTCGGATGAGTTCTTTGGCATAGGTGTCGATGTCCCGCATACTGTGGCGTTTCTTGATGGTGTACTCGCCTGAAACCATACCGTTTCCGCAGATGAACACAACACTGCCGAGAGCGAAACCGAACGACATAGTTCTGTCATAACTGTTCTTGAAACCCACACGGATTCCGATTTCGGAATCTTTCGGTTCCTGCAACAAGTCGGTCAGACCATACATTGCGATGCAGTTTGTACCGCTTTTGGTCTTGACATAAAGGCCGTTGACCTCAAACCCGTTTCTGCCCGCCTCCTCGATGATGGTATCGTGGATTTCCAAATTGGAAATAGGCGAATAGGTCGCCGTCGCGGAAGGGACGGGACGCATCGCGAGTTTTGATAATTGTTCGTTGCTTATCATAATCTTTCTTTTGTTGTTATTACAAAATAATCAGGTCGGACTTCTTTTCCTCATCCTTCTTTTCCCCCTCCGAGTTCTCATCAAGTCCTTCTGGTTTGAAATCGCTGTTGATGTGTCCGCACTTGGCACAGGCAAACCCGAATTGGATTGGCATAATGCCGTCCTCCTGTGCGCCGATGAGCAGTCTGCTCACCTTGCGTAGGAAAAATGCGGGGGTGAACACATTGTGTCCGCATTCCTCGCATACGATAGGTGTCGTGTTTTGGATTAAGTTTTTGCCGTTAATGTTGTCCATATATCTTTGTTTTTATTGGTTTTTCAAAAAAAAAAACAAGGCGGTCTGTTTAGCGATTTCAAATTAAAAGTTTGATGCTTAAAACGAAAGGTTTGCTGAACCGCCTTTATATTGTAATTGGGTGTTACCCCATTGTTTTCAGTAAGGGACACCAGAAGGCGTCCCCGATAGGTCTGACGCCACAAGAACCTGCGGGTGCCCGTCATTGGTTTGAGGGATTGTTCGGCGGGCGAAAACAAAAACAAAGACTTACTAATTGATTTTTATGGATTTTGAGTTTGCTGTGATGGTTCTTGTCAGACCTTTTTTCAAAGAACGTATGTGGTTGCTTATGCCCCCACATTTGAATATAATAAAAAATGCAGAGTTTTTTACTACTTGTTGCTGTTTTTTTCAATTATGTCACAACCGTTATTTTGAAACTCTCGGAAAAAGATTGAAATTCGTCAGGATGTTCCGCAGCAAAAAGCGGTGGTTGAACGCCCAATCATAGTTCTCGATGTCGTTCACATTCATCCACATAATGCCGTCAACCTCGTCCTTTTCCGAATTGCCGTTGTTCAACGGAATGTCCATAACGCTTTCAGGAACCCTCGCCACATAGCGGATTGTGACATTCTGCGACTCACCTTCGTGCGGGTCATCGTTGATGCTGTACAAGGTGAACGCCGACGGTTCGATTCTGACACCGCACTCCTCCCAAATCTCGCGTGAGACCGCCTCCTTCGTGGTCTCGTTGTAGTCGAGATACCCGCAGGGGATGTTCCACATACCGTTGAAGTCAGGGCAACCGTCGCCCCTCTTGTTCACGAGGATATAGTGTTCACCACCCCTCTCTGCGATGACAAGACCGAGAACCGCGATTGAACGACTCACCCAATAAGTCTTGCCGTCCTTTTTGATTGAAAAGTTTTTCTTCTGTTCTTTGATGAACTCGTTGGACTTCATTATTTTCTTCATAGTGATATATCGTTAATATATTTTTTGTTTTTTTTTCTTGAATATAATGGAAATTTTGTTTTCACTCGTTTTCAAAAAAAACTGAAATTTGGTTTCTTATAGAATCCTGCGCCACCAACGCCTGCGGAAAATGGTTGCCGTGACGTATGTCTATTTTCTTCACCTCGCAAAGGCACCTTGTATAAAGTTCCATTGATGTCCTTGGCGGCATAAACGTGGCGAGATAGGCATAACAGGCGGTCTTCGCGGCTGGGTTGTCGGAACAATGCAATATGTGCGAGCAGACAACCTCCGAAACCTTCTCTTCGGTGTTCATACGCAAAGCGCCGTTCAGGAGATTGGTTCCATAGTCCCTTGACACAATGTTCGTCCCATACAGCATATTCTCGATAAGCGAAACGTCGAACTTCATAACAAACGAGGCGTTGTCGAACACGCTGAACGGGAGTATGACGTCGTTCCCTTCTATCAGTATACCGCAAGTAAACTCTATCGGAAGATTGGCGAACGAAAACCAATCGGACTCCGCCTCGATTTCAAGTTCCGAGTTCCAATAAACGAACTTGTGGAAATACCCCCAACCAACCGCCTTTATGCAGGAATGTTGGAACCTTTTATGACACACACCGATATAACCATCTTTGTATGGATGCAGTTGGGTGGAACCGCTGTATTTCATAGTACTGTCCCCGTCACGGACAAACGAAACGTTGCCGCCGCCCGTGTCTATCACAACATTGGGGACGGTATGGACAAACACATTCGGTCGTCCGAGAACAGGCATCCAATTCTTCTCAACGCCTGTTATGCTCAACCTGTGTCTGACTCCATCGCCGAAGACTTTTCCAACAGTCATATCAATATGCGACCAATCCTTGAACACGCTCGCCGAACACATAAGGTCGTCCCCGTCCGAAAAAAGTCGCATATCCTCGTACCCTCTGTAGAGTTCGCCCCCGTTCCTGTCGAAATCGCACAGCACATCCCTGCTGTCGGTGACAGAAAGCGTCTGTGTGTCGAAATCGCATAGATAGTTGTATGATGTGAACTGAACGGGTATGTCGCTCCTGTTTTCAGGATAGTACACGATGTTCCTGTCGTTTGGGTTGTGGAACCTGTACGACAGGAAGGTGTAACTCGGCGAGCGGAAACTCATAACAACCTTTCCCTTGTGTTTCAATATGGAGGGGTTTGTTATGCCGTTGTTCAGACTATGCACGCTGTGGGTGTCAATCATTTTCACAACGCCGTGCTGCGAAACAAGTTTTGCAAGTGAAATCATAATGAAAGTCCAAGTGATTTTATATAGTCGCTTACGTCCTTGCTGCCGTTTTCGATGAGGTTCTTCAGACCGTCGACGGCGACATAGTCCTTGCCGCATCTGTAGCAGCATATATAGTATTGCATAAGAAACCTGTCCATCACATTCTTCACAGGGAGAACGTCCCAAAAACCCCGTACAAGTTTCATATTTTCAGAAACCTTGTCCCTCACGACAGAGGCATACCCAAGTGCGGTATAATAGTCCCCTCGGTTTTCGGTGCCGCCGTAGTTCACCCTCGACAGTTCATAGTACGCCTCGCACCTTGAGGAATCCCAATCTATCAGTTGGGCGTATTGGCGTATCATTTTCTCGATTCTCCGACCTGCGAACTCAAGGCATTTCTGCGCCATATAAAATGCGTCATACCCCACGTCCCTGAACATTCCCCTGTTCTCCGCGGACAGTTCGGCGGCGTGCATAAAAAACGCGTGGGCGCCGCACCACTGCTTTTCCGAAAAATAATGCAGACCGATGTTGTATGAAAGGTGGGGATTTGTGCTGTCCATAACAAAGGCATACAGGTCTTTGTCGGTTCCGAGCAGTTCGCCTGAATGCTCTTCCGCACCTCCGCAGGGAAGTCCGAGATATTTGAATATAGCGTCCTTTTTCACTTTGCAGACAAACGCGGCGTTGTCAAGCACGCTGAACGGTATTATGAACATCCCGTCCTTGTACGCAAGTCCTGTTGTGAACTCGATTGGGAACCCCATAAACAGAAACCTGTCCGAAAGCGTGACGATGTTCCAACACTCGTCCCAAACAATGAACCTGTTATAGTATCTCGCCTCCCGTTCACCGTATCGGTTGTACCAAAGTTTGACCTCGTGCACAAGGGCAATCCTGTACCCGCACACATCTATGACCTGACTGCTCCCGCGAAGGTCGCAGAGTTCCCCCTTGCACTCGATGGTGTATTTGTTCAGCACAACCTCTTCGGTCTTTTTTGAAACAGGGTCGTATTTCACAACCTGCAACGGGTTGCACCATTTCACATAGGTGTAGGGTTCGCCGACGACAGGCATCCAATTCTTCTCGCAATAGGCGTCGTCGTTGAACGGCGCAGGTATCCTTGAGCGTGACACTTCAACTCCGTTTTCGTCAATTTCGCTCAATTCCATCCTTGACTTCCCTGTGTTTTCGGTGTCACGGCGGCAACCTGTAAGGAACATCTTCCAGTCCCATCTCACAACCCTCGCGTCCTCCTCGCCGACAAAACTCCATTTCGCGTCGGTATTGAATTTGGAATAGTCGACGTGCCTGACACTGCCGTCTATGATGTTGAGGTCGCTGTCGAGTTCGCAGACATAGTTCTCCGTACGCAGGTTCACGTCGTTGTCGGGATGGTGGTAGTTCGTGGGACCGAACGCCGAGTTCCATCTGTGCGACGGCGAAAGGTGCAGCATATAGTTCACCCTCCTTATGTTGGCGACAACCCTGTCGCCGTCAACAAAAACGGAGGGATTGCACAAACCAAGTCCCTCCGACATCTCCACAGGGATTTGAAGTTTTTTCAAAAGTCCTCCGTGTTGCAAAACATACTTGACAAAATTACTGTCCATTCAAAATGCAAATTATATCGGTGTCTTTCATTATAAGGATAAGACTGTTGTTGTCCTCGTCGTCTATCACCCACGGACTGCAAAGGTCGTCAAACACAATGTGGTCGCCTGTGTGGATGTCGGAAACCAAATCCCCGACAGACTCCACAACCCCGCTGAACGGGAACCCTACCTCTCCGTTGCGCTCACGAAAGGACGGCAAGATTATGCCGCCCTTCATAAGTGCATCTGAATCCTTCCTTACAATGATATAGTTGTTTACTGCAATCATACCTTTTAGATACAGGCGATTACGTTGATTGTAAGCGCGTCCGAATTGTGCGTATAGACAACTTTGCTGATAGGTTCGCCAATGCAGACCTGAACGTCATAGTCGCCTGAATGGTTCATCACGCCGAACACGTTTTTGTTGCAGAGATATTTTTCATCGTCAGCACCCTCAACATTCGTGATGACCTTGTTGTAGATGACGCTGTCTTCCACGTCATAGTCGCTGCGCTCGCGGATTGAAACCTCGCCGTTGTTCACGACATATTCAAAACGCTTGCAGTCCTTGTCGATTGTTCCGAGTGACTTGATGGAACGGAGGTCGTCCTTCGTGATACGGAAATCGAGCACGCTGCCGCTTGTGTCGAGAAGGCGTGCCATTGTGTCGTCGGGAATCGGTTTGATGTTGATGCTGTCATAGCGTTGGTCGGCGCACACTTCCGTGATTTCAAGGTTCTTTCCGACAAGGACGACTTTCATTGCATAGTATTCGTCACCGTCGGTCTGCGCGTCATAATGCACATCAAGGTCAATGGTCTCGTCGCTCTCGAACTGACTCAAGAGAATAAGGAGTTTCGTGCCTGTCAGGAACGACATACGGATTGGTTTGTCGAGGTCGTATGGATTGCTGAACAAAGTGTTGTTCGGAATCCTCATATACTTCACGACGTCGTGGGCGGGAAGGTAGGAGGAAGAATCCACGAAGTTCTCCGTGATACGGATGTTGATGTACTTGTCGACAATCATCATCTGCTTGATGATGTTTTGCAGCGCGCTTTTGCTGCAATCTTTCATTCTAAAGGAAGATTTCATATTGTTTTGGTTTGATTTAAGTTGATATATCGTTGATATATTTAATATAACAAAAAAGTTTTCGTTTTTAACTTCTAACTTATGATTTTTTCATACTCCGACTCTATTTCAGCGTCGGTCAGGTCTGTCCGCTTCAAAAGGTCTTCGAGCAGTTTCGCCTTGATGCTCGCCTGCACCGCGGTTTTCTTGTACGACTTTCTCTGATTGTAGACACGACCGACAAGCGTGCTGAAGACACCGGGGTCTTGTTTGAACACGCAACCGCTCTCCGACACGATATACCCTTCTTCAAGACGTCTTGTCTTGCCCGCTATGTCGGTTTCCAGAAGTTTCTCCACAAGCGTTTCGGGACTCAAGTTCAACTCTCTGATGATATTCGGGTACAGGGAGGCGAAGTCGTTGCATATACAGTTGATGTGGAACCCGACTTCGGGTTTCTTCACATACGCCCCGTCATAGGGTTGCTGCACGGAGTTCATTTCCACGACAGGCAGAACCTTCCCCTGCGCATAGTAGTCCCTCGCCATAATGCTTTCTGTAAGGGACACAGGGGAGAACATACGCATAGTCGGGCATTTGGCGATATAGGTCAGTGTGTTTCCGATTGCCGAAACACCGAGTTTGTCGTGCAGCATAGCGACCAACGCGCAGTCAATCACATTGTAATAGACATATTTCTTGAAGTCCTTTTCGTACAGGTCGTCGAGCGTGCCGTCATACGAAACCTTCTTCACACCGAGAACATCGCTTCCCGCTTGGTCGAGTTTCAGGTTTTCCTTCTGCTGTATGCTTGTGTCCCACTTTGCATACGCCTGCATATAGTCAATCACGCCGACGTGTGCGGGGAACTTCGGGTCTTTCCCGACCGCCTCCCCGATGGGGGACGCCAACTTCACGGGGTCTTTGATACCGAGTTTTGTCGAGCGGTTGATGATGTACTTCCAGTCAAAGTCGATGAAGTTCCAACCTGTCATCATAGGGAACTTGGACACCATACTCCCAAGAAAGTATTTCAGCATCGCGACTTCGGAACCGAAGCACTTGAACCTGAAGTTGAACTTCGCCCCGTAATGCTTCGTGTGGTTGTCCATATCGAACTGTATCTCCGATTTCTCCCTTGCGGTAAGGTCTTTTTCCGAACTCAACACAATCACGTCCTTTTCAGGCGTCGCTATGCCGATTACAGTTATCGGTTTCCTTGTCTGCACCGCAGACTCCTTCACCGTCAGTTCGTTGTCGATTCCTGTTTCAATATCGACGAAGAATGTCCGCGGAAGGTTGTACTCGAAAATCTCGTCATATTCGTCCTTCGGTAGGTCGTCTATGATTTCGGCAATCCTGAAAATGGACAGACTGTTGACAGTCCTCGACCTTTTCTTTCCGCTCGTTTTGTCAGTATAGGTTTCCTGATACGGAATAAACGCTTTCTTCACCGCCTTGTCATCCCAACTCACCCTGTTCGGGTCTCGTTCCTTGCTGTTTTGGGAGGAACAGTATTTCCAGTTGAAGAATTGGTCGTCAGGAATTTGAATGTCCTTGATATGCGTCTTTCCGTCCTTTCCGTAATAGGACACGCTTATGGTTTGTCCGATTTGTATGTAGTCAAGCAGCATAATTAAAAAAGTTTTGAGTCTATAACAACGAGGTCTTTGTCAAACGGTCTGTGACCGAGCGCCTCTATGATTCTGTTCAACGGAGCGAGGATGATTTTCTCGAACATCACGTCGATGTCGACTTCAGGTGCAAACGGCATAGGATAGTTGCCGGGTTCAAAGGCAAAGAAGTCGCAGGTCTTCCCCTTGCAGTAATAATACTTGCATTTGCTACCCTCCGTCAGTCGGTTGAAACGTGACTTGAACTCCGGATAGTGGTAGAGCATATAGTTGTAATATGCGATACCTTTGGTGGTGGCGGGGGCGCCTTTCTTCATAACAAACTCCTTCGTGTCGTCAAGCACCCATTCCATATAACCCGTCGCTTTCTTGTTCCAACAGATTGAATCTATCGGGGCGCCTTTCATAACACGCTTTATGTTCTTCAACTCAAGCGACAACGCCTTCATATTCCCGTCAAGTCCGTTGTGCTCGAAAATCCATTTCACGATTTCCGCGAGTTTCTCCCTTGCGAACGCGGGACTCGACGCCTGTATCAACTCGACTCCCTTCGACTTGATTTTTGAAAAATTGTCGAGAATGTCGTGCCTCGGCATATTGTCAGTCCACCGAACATTCTGTATGTATTTCTTTTTTGACAACCAAATGCCTGCGTCGGAATAAGTCTCCAACTCGAAGTTGAGATAGTTCTTTCCGTTTATGGCGGCGGCATAACTGTCAAAAATCCTCTTGAAATAATCAGACAAGAACACGTCGTCGAGTCTGATGGCAAAGTCCTTCGCCTCACCCCTTACAAGTTCTATGTTGTAAAACTCAACATCGTCGTCTCTCACGTTAAAATAATCCTCCACATATTCCCTCGACTTCTTTCCGCAGAAATTGGTTATATAGGGGTCTTTCTCCCCCTTTTTCTTGATTGTGATTTTCCAATTCGGGTTGTCGCCTATCCCCCAATCGGTCGTCGCTATGACCTCCTCAAGTTGGGAATACACCGAATCGGTGTCAATGTATACAGTCACCTGCTTTTTCACAGGGCAGTGTACGGTGACGCCAAGTCTTTTGTGAACCTCGACGTCCTTGTGCCATTCATTCAGGAAGTAATCGTTGATATGACTCTCCGCATACAGGATTGCGTTCTTTCCCTGCTTCGTGATGCACTCCGCAAGGTCGGGGTTGAAGAAATACATATATTGGTTGCCAAGTCCGCCGTAGAACGAGTTAATCATAATCTTGGTTCCCTGCTCCCAGTTGTGGTACTTGGTGTAGGTTGCATTCAACTCCTCTATTTTGTCTCTTATTTTTTTCTCAAGGTCTTTGTTCATATCGCTTTTGTTTTTCAAAACAGTCTGTGCGACTTGTCATACTTGTCGCTCTCTGATATAATCTCGTTGTATTCATTGTCGAACTCCACATTGTCCACAACCCTTTCCTTCGGGTATTCATACACCTTGTTGCGCTCAAGAAACTCTCTCCGCAGGGCATTGGTCTCGCGTTTGTCCCGTCCGAGAACAAATGCGTATTTGTGCTTCGGAGGAAACTTCAACTTCACCGATTTCTCATACATATCCTTTGAATACTCTCGCAGTTTTCTCTCTATGTCGTCGGGCACATTCTCCCACAGCATCCTTTGGTCGTTGTTCCAATTCTTCTGCCACACAATACCCAAGTCCTTCGCATATCTCTTATAGAAACTCCTCGCCCTGAACGCTCTGTCGGTGACTATCTTCGACGGGTTGTAGGGGTTTACGCACCTTACAGACGCCCCGCTGTCCTTTCCGAGATAATAGAAATTAAGCGCTTGGTAGATGGAACCCTTCTCCTTCGCCTGCGTGTCGCTGTAACAGGTGAAAAGTCTGTAGTCGGTGTTGTCGACCATATATCTTATGCACCACATAAGGAACTTGCTTCCGAGGTTGAACGGAGTCCAACTTGCACTCGCGCCCCTTGATATGAGGCGTTCGATTTTCCTCGTCCTTTCACCGAGCAGCGTGCTGAACGAGTTCGGCATAGACATTATGACAACGCCTCCGAGAATCCCTTTGTATTTGGCACCGAACCAATGTGTCGGATAACTGCCGACCGTGCCCAACCATTCATAGCGTTTTATGAACTCTGTGGCGGACGCCTTTTCTGCGGCACTCTCAAGAGGCATAAACTCAAAGTCGGACAACTTTATGTTCCTAATGTACTCGTCGTCCCAACCATACCGCACCTTGTCCTGTGCCAAAGTGTCAATCCTGCGTTGGTATTGGTAACACCAATCCTTGTCGAATCCGATTATCTTTTTCAAAAGTTCTATACTGCTCATCAGTTACACGCTTGCCACGATGTAGTATTCGTCCATATCTTCTATCGGGTATAACTCTTGGAACAGTTCACACAATGCGTTCCTCAACTGTTCATAACTCCCCCAACCGTTGTCTGGGTTGTACTTCGACAGCATTTTTTCGTGCTTCATCGCATACTTCATCGCCTCCTCAACCCGTGAAACATAATCCTCGCGCAAATGCCATCCCTCTTCAGTGTAGTCCCATTCCTCATTGCGCTTTTTCACATCGGGGTCGCCGTATATCTTTTCAGGATGCCACAGCAGATGGTACGCCGTGAAATTCCCGCCGACTGGTATATGGTCTGCCATCTCGCACAGATTGTGCGTCAGGTTCGTGTGAAAATACTCATCGGTTTCGTATTCCTCAACCTTTATAGAGGAGGGGTCGGTGTTCGGAAACCTCGACATAACCTCGTTTACGGTCTTCAGTTCAAACATCCGCCCGTTCTCACGGGCATACACCCCTGTTCCACTCTTTATGATTGGAGTTTTTTTCTTTATGTACAAATCAAGACTCATTGTTTTCTGTTTTAATTTCCGAACTCATTCTGCTCCCCGGTACAGGACGCCCAACACCAAGTGCGCCGCTCGCAGTCCCAACAAAACCCGTCGCAGGGTTTCCACTTGTGGACTATCGGTCTGCCGTCCTGTTCTGTCGGTCTGTCGTCCTGTTCTTTCGGTTTGTTTTCATCGTCATTGGAGTTCATTGATATATCGGTGATATATTATTCAGGACGGACTGTTTTGTTTATCTCCACTTTCAACTCGTGAATCTTGCGGCGGAGATATTGCTTGCAGTTCTTTGCCCGTGTGACCGTAGTCAGGTAGTTCTCGATTTCCTCGTCAGTCCAACGCCAATCGAGTTTGTTGAGTTCATACTCGCATTCCGAAAGAATCGCCCTGCGTCTTGCAAGCGTCTTGCCCGCCTCTTCGTCAAATGTGTCATCTGGGTTGCATTTGGCAATGCCACGGTAAAGTTCGGTGTTTTCAATGCCGTCGTCTTTTTTCGTAACAGTGAGAAGGCACACCACGGTGCGCTTTTTCTCGTTCACAATGTACTTATAGGTTTTCATATCGCTTATAATTTTGTTATTGTTTTATTTTCCTCGTTTTCAGTAATCAAAACACATTGGTCGAGGTTTGGAAGTTTTCCGTTCACCTGCGGATTGTTGTCGCAGTCATAGAAAGAACACACCATACTGACTCCGTTGACAACCTTGTTGTAAAACGCTTCCATCGCGTTTACACCGCCCTTGAAAATGGTGTATGTTCTGTCCGCATATCGTATCTCCACAGAAGAATCCTTGTCTGTGTTTTTCTCGAACCTTATGTCTATAACATTGTCGAGATTGATTGTGTGGGTTTCATTCTCCACACCGAATTTAATCCAAACTGGTTTATTCATACTCCTATTTTTTTATTTCTATTTTTGTGTTCGCAATGATTTCCCCTGAAAACGCGTCAATCAGCATACGTTTCAAACGCTTCTCATCAATCGCAATCTCGTCGGGGCACTCGTTGTAAACCGCACTGCCGACGACAGGAACTTCAATGTCGCACCTCAACCTGACACGCATATCCTTCAAATCACCTTTGGTGTACATCCCGTTGTTTGACTTCCTGTCGACGAACGGGAACACACGCTCGTACTTCTTTACCCAAGTGTTGTTTGCGTGAAACATAGACATAGAAGTCCAATCAACCGAAACCTCGTCACACCTCAACAGCACTTCTTGCAGAGAAGGTTCTATCTTTATTGTGTACAGGTACTCGATGTCCCCGTGTATTCCGTCGGTCAACTCATACCCGTCTCCGTAAAGATAGCGTAATCCCTTGTACACGCTGTTCGGCGTCATCTGACTGTTGGATGTCTGTGCGAGGAACTTTTCGAGTTCCGCACCCACGCGCTCCGGCATACCGTCGTAATGATGGTACAGGTATGCGGTTTCGTCGCCTCTTTCAATAACTATGTTGCATTTTGTCGCCATAAATGTACTTCCGTTTCATTTAATATAACAAAAAAGATGTACTTTTTGACAGGCAGTTGAAAAAAATGCGGAAATCAGAAATACACATCAATGCCGAAATTCCAAAACATCTTGCAGTTGAACCTCCACTCGTTTGCGTTTTCCATCGAGAAATGGGCGAACAGGGCGCAGTCATAATGTTCGTCCAACCAAACGCTGCGTATGTCTTTTCCATACCTGTTGTCGAGCATAGTTATGCTCCTGAAATAATTTATCAGAATCGGTATGGCGGGCACCATCTGCGAGTCGCAGGAAACGATGAGGTCTTTGCCGTATGGAAGATTGTTGTTGGTTATCTTCGCGACGCTGTGGGCGCAATACAGGAAGCGGTGGTATTCCGTGTCTCCGAAATTCTTGTCATACACGCAGTCATAGTCCCCGTACTCCCTGAACAGTGTGTTCATATCCTTGCCTTTTTGCGCCAAGTAGTCAAACAGGTGGTATGAGGTCTCGAACTTCGGTTTCAGATATGAAAAATCGTGAAGCGTGTCAGGATGTTCGCTTGTCGGATACCTCAACAGATAGGAAGTAAGTTCATAGTCACTCCTATCGAACTTCATCCCGAAAAGGTCGAGTATGACAGGTATCACATAGTCATAATGGTACGCCGTCGTGAAGTGGTGGTCGTTGGCTGGGACACCCACATAGGTCGTCCCTTTCGGATAGAGGTGGTGCAGGGGAGTGTTTTGGCATCTCTCCCTGTAAATCCCCGCAAGCGTCTCGTCCGTCGAAACGCTCTTTGTTCCAACATCCCATTGAGGAAAACATATATGTTTCGCTACTCCAAGTATATCTTGGTGTTTCAAGTATTCCTTTCGGTTCATATAAACATTTGTTGTATGAAAAACTGTAACTTTCCCTGTAAATCCTGTAAACATCGTTTCCGCCTATGCTGCTGACACGCCTTTTCCAAGTGTCGCGTCCCGCGACATCACCGAAAAAACCGAAATCGAGGAGTCTGTCATATACATTCTTCACGCTTTCGTAATACTCTTCGGAAGATTCGCTGCGTTTGGCGATTGAACGGTAGTTACGCTTGCCGACTTTTTTCTGCTTGTCCTTCAGTTTAAGTTCGCGCTTGTAATTGGAAACGGTGTTGACTGTCTTTATCTCAATGTCATACAATTCCTTGAAAATATCTATGATTTCCCTGTTGTTTTTCGCCGTGTTGCGTATAAGGTTCGGATGTTCCTCAAGTATGCCAATCAAAAGCGCGAGTTTCCTTGTCTTTTTAGAGCGGTTTGTCTTTGCGGCGGTGTCACGCTGTTCATCGCTCCACTGCATACTCTTGTAGTTGTTCACCCCGTAGTCATAGGTGCTGTCGAAATCCCTGTCGAAATCGGACTCCGTATATTCCCTCTCGTGGTCGAAGGTTCCCTTGATTATACCGTCCCTGACCGCCTTGTCAAATTCCCTTTTGACGACAGCGTAGCACCACTCCCTTGAGACCTTCCCTTGTTTTCTCCGTATCACCTCAAGCGTTTTCATTCTCACGAATTGGTTGCGACCCATATTGACCATTTCGGCGTCAACCCTGAAATTTGCGTCACAGGACTCATCCACGTCGCTTTCGCTGACATTGTAGAAAGACTTTGCGTCCGCGCTCATCCTGAAACCGCTGCACATTTTCAGACCGAAAACAACCGAGTCCCTTGAACCGCCGTGCTTTGACACAATCTCCATCAGGTTGTCCAAAAGTTCGTCCGACGGGTTTGTCATAAACACATCCACAACCGAGTCTATGCTTTCAAAGGTGCAGGTTTCCACTTTGGTTGGTTCCGTTTCAGTCCAACAGTCACCGTTCCTCCAAATCGTGCAGAACTCCCCGAAGAACACCATCTCGTTCACGTCAGGCGTGAAGAACATATTCTTAATCTGCCATCCTGTGAACTGCGGGTCGCCTCCGAGAACAGTGGAAAGGAAACGCATAGCGTTGATGTACCGCCCCCAATTTTCATTCTTTATGAATGAATACGCCGCTTTCTTCTCGCCTCCGCAGTCCACATTGACCGTCTTCACTTCGTTTATCGTGATTTCATTGTCAAGCACCCAAAACAGTTGGACGTGCCCGTTTGTCTTGTGCACTTGGTATGAACTCGGCATAGGCACCCCCAAGTCGCCGCACACACACAACCTCTCCTCTATCTCGCGCCTTATGGAATCCATATCACCGCATCCGCACATACGGTCTATGTCGACTGCGATGATTCCCCTTGTCCTGTGTGTCGAACCTGTGGAACACTGCAAATAGTTCCTGTGTTCCTTTATCAGGTCTATGATGTGCCTGCCTTCCGACTTCACCTTCACACGGGGCACGTTCTTGCTTTTTGCGAAATCCGTGCAGGTGGAGTAAATGTGGAATTTGGAATTTTGTTCGGACACAAGGTTCCTGCTCCTTGTGTACAGAACTTCGCCTGTGTTCACGTCAATCAGGACTGTGGTTTTCTTCCCGTCCGCACGGGACACCTTTGTATGGATGTCCTTTCTGTCATACACACCGTTCTGCGTACGGACAAGGCAGGTGTAGTCGCTGCGTTCCGCATTGGGTATTATTATGTTTCTCGGTATTGCCATAAAAACGGATTAGACGAAGGTTATATTGTCGCTTGTTTCGTTTGTTTGCTGCATATAGGCAGTCCCCTTCACAGGGAACGCCGCCACAAAATAGTCATTGTCGCTTGTGGTCACGACATATACCCCCTCGTCCACATCCTTCTTTACCGTGCAGGCGTTGAAAGTGAACCGTTTAATCATATTGTAGGTGTACACGTCCACATACGGAGTCCTGTTTTCCCTGTTCTCTATCAGTATCATCTCTGTTTCAGTTTTGTTTTTCAGGCGACCTGCCTTCCACTCCCCGAAGGGAGTGGAAATTTGCGGGCGTTGCGTGGCAGGGAGTTGGTTTATGTTCCGAAGAACGATAAATCAAGCAATTACAAAAATACAAATACTTCAGTTTTTATGATTCCATTTGTCCATCAGCGCCTTGAGTTTCTCATCGTAGGAACCTGTATAGACATCACGCCCTTTCGGTTTGTTTTTCCTTTTCGGTTTCAATGCCTTTTTATTCGGCGCACTTTCCGTTTTGGTTTCAACTTTCGGTTCGGCATCGCAAGCGCATTCGGGACATTCCCCAAGATATTCGATGCCGTGTTTCGTGCAGAATTTTTTAATCATATCAGAATGGATATTAGAATGTATTATTTATATTCTCATTCACCGACAAAATTCGAGAACCCGTTCCTCTTTTCAATCTCCACCACATTGTCGGCATAGACGGAATCGAGGTTCGCGTGGTGCACTATGTATATGCTCAACCCGTTGTCGTCTGCAAACTTCTTGAAAATGCGGAGCATATCGTTGCAGGACTCCACATCTATGTTGGTCAGAACCTCGTCAAGGAAAAGTATGTTTATGTCAGGCACCCTGCTCTTGACAATTTGCAGGAAAGCGAGTGTCACGGCAATGTCAACCTTCTTCCGCTCGCCTGTGGAAAGGGTGCTGTAGGGAACCTCCTCGCCAAGCGACCAGATAGAGCACGCATACCCTGTGTCAAAGACAATCCTGTAGTTTATCCCAAGTTGTGTGCAGGCGCCCTCGACATATCCGTTTATCATAGGGACATAGATGTCCGAAATATACTGCTTCAGACCGTCGTTTGAAAACACGCCGCATACTGTGTTCATCACTTCAAGTCGCTTGCAGTCCTTGTCTATTTCGGACTGTTTCGGGGCGATTTTGGCGTGTATCTCGTCGCACATAGCACGGAGGTTGGAAATCTGCTCTTCATACCCCAAATCGCGTTCTTTTCGCCTTGATTCGAGTTTCGCCTTCTCTATCCTCAACGAGTTTATCCTGTCCCAAATATCCTTTTTCTTTGAAACAGCAATGTCGAGTTTGTCCCCAATCTTCTTTTCCCGCTTTCCGAATTTCATAATGTTGTCCGTCAGGTTTTTTGAAGCGTCTTTCAGCGTGTTCGCGTATTCAATGTGCTCCTGTGTGTTGAGGTCTGAACCGCAAAGCGGGCACTTGCCGCTCTCGAAAAGTTTTATTTTGTCCCCGACCTGCTTGAGTTCGGAACGGAAACCCGAAATGCTCATCGCATTGTCGGAACGCATACCTTCAAGCGTTCTTATCGTTTCCTCAATGCTGTTGTAGTCCCTCACGCTTTCGGTTATCAGACCTTCAATGTCGGACGCATTGGTCTCGTCAGGTTCGTCTTTCGCCTCGTTTTGGCGATTGACCATAGTGGATATGCGTCGCTCCATTTCGGACACGGTTGTGTTGTACCCCTCTATCGAGGACTCTCCTTCCGATATTCTGCACTTGATTTCCTTCACACACTCCCTTGCCTTCGCGGAGGCGGTGTTGATGATGGAATACCCGAATATCCTGTCTATGAGTTCGCACTTTTCAGACGGCGACAATTTCACAAACGACTTGAAGGTGTCCATAGAAAGCGCGATGGTGTTCTTGAATATGTTATACGGGGTCTTGTATATTTCCGTTTCAAGATACGCCTGCACATTCGCCTTGCCTGCCGTGTCGATTGGTTCGCCGTCGACAGTCACCGCAAACACACTCGGCATAAGACCCCTCCGTATCACGACGGAACGACCTTCGGCGACAATGCTTATGACGCCCTCGAAATGCCTGTTCACCCTGTTTGGGATGCTTTTCTGCGTGAAACCGTCAACCTGACCGTACAGCATATATACAATCAGGTTCGGAATGCTCGACTTTCCTGCGCCGTTGCGACCGCACAGCAATGTCAGACCCTTCTGCTTCTCAAAGTCTATCTCACGCCAAGAGTTCCCCCACCCTGCGAAATTCCGCCATTTAACATTCAGTATTCTCATCCTGCGTCACTTTCTTGCGGTAAACAATGCGTCCGTTGTCAAGGTCGTAGGGACTGATTTCGATTGTAACCGAGTCGCCGGGCATAACCCTGATGTTGTTCTTGCGCATCTTGCCTGAAACATAGGCGATGAGTTCCTTTCCATTGTCAAGCACAACCTTGTACTTGCAGTTCGACAGGTCGTCCGTTATGACGCCGTCCATTTTGATTAACTGTGTTTTTGCCATATTCTGAAATATTTGATTTGTTTTAATATAACAAAAAGAAGGACATTTTTTACACAAGACGTAGAAAAATACACAAACTGCATATTAAAAACAAAAAACGATATATCAATGATATATCACACATAAACGCAACATATATCAAATTGAAAAAAGGAATGTTACAAGCAAAATCTCCAAATTCTAATTATATCAGTAATATGCCTGGTTGTCTGCCTTTTTTTTGGTCCACTTTTTTGAATTGTTTTTTTTTTTTTGCTTTGATATTTTTTTTTTGGATGTTTGTATGGTTGGATGGTTTGGATAGTCTGAATGGTCTGTATCTGTTTTATTGGTTTGGAATTTCGATATA
>Ga0265299_10000094_pt1 | contig 126132 bp, 114 predicted proteins | sample AusTroGonzalo_MG_4_FD_193485 | JGI IMG/M metagenome (GOLD analysis project Ga0265299, IMG submission 193485) | Bovine rumen microbial communities from tropical cattle in Woodstock, Queensland, Australia - Gonzalo_02 | ecosystem: Host-associated > Mammals > Digestive system > Stomach > Rumen ... | reverse complement strand
ATACATCCCTTCCTTTCAGGGAAGGGCTTGGGTTAGGCATTTTTCCCCTCACTCCCTCATAAGGGCAATCTGCTTCCGTTTAGCTACCGTTTAGCTATGCGTTAGCATGGCGGACCAAAGGATCACCAAACAATCCCCCAAGGATCACCCAAGGATGGCGACCGAATTTTGTACAAAACATGCTTTCACTGTATATATACGTAGTATATATACATATTTTGTTTATTTATCTTCAAAAAACTATAAACTTTCAAACTACAAAACTTCTCTAAACTCTAAACTCTCAACTCTAAACTAAAAAACTCTGTTTTTTTCTTGCATATATGCAATTTTTGTAGTACTTTTGCACCGCAAAACGAAAATCAACGCAGCGTGAAAACGCAAATCATGGCCATAGGGAACGTGACGCCGGATAGTTTCTATGCGGCTTCGCGACTGGAGGGGGAAGAGCAATTGTTGACATGGGCGCAGCAAGCGCTGGCCGACGGTGCAGATATCTTGGATATAGGAGCCTGTTCCACTCGTCCGGGTAGCACACCTGTGTCGGAAGAGGAGGAATGGAGGCGCTTGGAGCCGGCTCTCGCGGTGCTGCGGAAATCCTTTCCGGATGCCCGCCTGTCGCTGGATACTTTTCGGCCGGAGATAGCCCGCAAGGCATTGGAGACCTTCGGTCCGATGATTGTCAATGATATCTCCGGAGGATGCGATGCGATGTTCGACCTCGTGCGGAAATGGAAAGTGCCGTATATATGGACGCTCCGCGGAGACTTGGACTTGCCGGCGCAGCGGCCTGAGATGAACGACATGGACCTGATTCTCGATCCCGGCTTCGGCTTCATCGGCAGTACCGAAAAAGACTACGAATGTCTTCGTCGCATGGATGTGTTACGCGCCTACGGAAGACCCGTCTTGGTGGGTGTCAGCCGCAAGTCCATGGTTTATAGACCGCTCGGACTCACGCCGGACACTTGTTTGGCGCCTACGCAAGCGCTACACATGTATGCGTTGGAGCACGGCGCCACTATTCTGCGCGTTCATGATGTGCACGCAGCGAAACAGATAGTTACTATCTATGAACACCTTCATCAATAATACATTAATACATTAGAACATTAAAACACTAATATATGCAATTCTTGGCTTTCTCGTTTGGTTTTAAGGATGTCATTGATATTCTGTTGGTAGCTATCATCATGTATGAGGTGTACCGGCTGCTGCGGCGCACGGGGGCAGCGAATCTCTTCTGGGGTATTCTCGCTTTCATCGTCGTGTGGTTTCTGGTCAGTTTCATCTTCCAGTTGGACCTTACCGGCGCCCTTTTCGACCGTATTATCTCGGTCGGCGCAATAGCCCTCATTGTCATCTTCCAGGACCAGATACGCATGTTTTTCTACCGCATTGGCGCCCGTTTCTCGTCATGGAAACTGTTCCGCCATACAAGTCCCGAAGAGGAAGCTGCTTCACGCCAGCAGGTGCTGGAGATTACGCAGGCATGCCGGCATATGGCTTCTACCAAGACAGGTGCGCTTATCGTGCTTGCCGGTGAGGAAAGTCTCAAAGAGATAGTGGACACGGGGGAACGTTTGGACGCGCAGGTGTCGGCACGTCTGCTGGAGAATATATTCTTCAAGAATACGCCCTTGCATGACGGAGCGGTTGTGATTCGCGAGGGGCGTATTATCGCTGCTGCATGCATCTTGCCCGTCAGTAAGAATCAAGAAATACCGCAGCATTATGGTCTGCGGCACCGTGCGGCGTTGGGCCTTACAGAAAATTCCGACGCTACGTGTATTGTAGTGTCGGAAGAGACCGGAGGTATATCCGTTGCAAAAGAAAGCGGAATACGCGAGGTGTCGGCGGACGAGTTATTCCTCGTACTTCACTCCTCGTCTGGATCTGCCGTGACTGCGGATAGTTGATTTATACGAGCAGCTTATACACTCTCCGCGCGACTGCGGGAGCTGGAACAGCACCGTAAATTTCACACCTATCATAAGATTATTCACCGCGCTGGCGAAGTTCTCTGTGCTCAATAGATCATTCAGTTGCACTTGGTCGGTCATACTTGTTCCCCGATAGACGTATGTCGGAGAACTCGGGTCGGTGTCATAGCTGCCCGGCAAAGTTACTGCCGGATTCTGACCCGCTACATGTATGTCGAAAAAGCCATAATCCACAAACGCAGCCAGACGGTATTCTATCCTCTGTTTCGGCACGTCAAAACCTACGTCCTGCGTTAGGAAACCCAAGCGGCCGCCTATCTCGAAGGTTAAATCTACATCCATGTTCAACTTCGATGCTTGCGAAGAACGGATTTTCTGATTCTCAAAGAACTGGTATTCCGGCATGGGAATGCCCTTTGTGCTGCCTATCGACTGATAAACGCCATAGGTGGTGGCGTAGGCTGTGGAAGCTGTTCGTGTCCAGAGGTTGAAGCCCAACTTCGCTCCCACTAACATATAGAAATGCTTGTGCTGCACACCTACCATTAATGGCACGTGTAACGCTATATTGCTGTAGTTGTCGTTGCGGTTGGTGATGTCATACACATAGTCAAATGTCTCGCCGCTCAGGTCTTTTTGATTGGCTAATGTCATCGTTTTGGTCGGAGTCCAGGAGAAGGCGGTCCATCCGCCTGCTGCGCCGGTGCCGATGTCAAGGAGGAAACGTGTCGGACTGTATGCCGGCCCCGCCTGTAACTCAAATTGAGCACCTACACCTCCGCCGACACCCATGCTACCGGTACTCTGACTGTTCACCGGCAGTAAGGACCACTCACCAAGCTGCGCGTAGGCCCCTATATATGTATCTACTTCTGTCTTTGCACGCACACTTCCGCTTACCAGCAATGCAAGCAGCAGAAAACAATATGTTTGCAGTTTTTTCACAGAATAATTTGTGTATTTCAATTTTTTGTTGTAACTTTGCACCCGATTTGCACAAAGGTGCCGTTTTTTCTCGAGCACAAGGTGCTCAGCGATTAAAAAGCGCCGCAAAAGTACTACTTTTTTTTCACATACGCAAAATTTTTTAAGTTTTTTTACTATTTAGCATAAAAAATACACAAAATATGGCATTTAATCGCACTTTAATCACTGCTGCACTCCCGTACGCGAACGGTCCTGTGCATATTGGTCACCTGGCCGGAGTGTATGTTCCGGCGGATATCTATGCCCGTTATTTACGTCTGAAGGGGCAAGAAGTGATGTTCGTATGCGGTTCGGATGAACATGGTGTGCCGGTTACTATCCGTGCGCGCAAGGAGGGGATCACAACGCAACAGGTTGTGGATCGTTATCATGAGCTTATCAAGCGCTCCTTTGCTGATTTCGGCGTCTCTTTTGACATCTATTCACGTACCACTTCGCCTGTTCATCATCGTTTCGCTGCGGATTATTTCCGGGCAATGTATGATGCGGGGCAGTTCACCGAAGAGACGTCCGAGCAGTTCTACGATCCCGAGACGGGGCATTTCCTGACCGACCGCAATATCCGTGGTGAGTGCCCGCGCTGTCATTCGCTTGGCGCGTACGGGGACCAGTGCGAGAAATGCGGTGCTACGCTCTCGCCGGACGAACTGATTAACCCCTACAATGCCGAGACCGGAAATGCGCTTGCGAAAAAAGCTACCAAACACTGGTATCTGCCGCTTGACCGATACCAGGCATGGTTGGAGGAATGGATTCTCAATAATCATAAAGAATGGCGTCCGAACGTTTACGGCCAGTGTAAGTCATGGCTCGACGGCGGACTAAAGCCGCGCGCCGTGACGCGGGACCTCGAGTGGGGTATCCCTGTGCCGGTAGAAGGGGCGGAAGGAAAGGTGCTGTATGTCTGGTTCGATGCGCCGATAGGATATATATCCAATACCATCGAATTATGCGGAAAAGAGCCGGAGAAGTTCGGTCCTTGGGAGAAATGGTGGAAGCAGAATGATACAAGAATGATCCATTTCATCGGGAAAGACAACATCGTCTTCCATTGTATCGTCTTTCCTGCAATGCTCAAGGCACAAGGCTACAACTTGCCGGATAATGTGCCGTCGAATGAGTTCCTCAACCTTGAGGGAGACAAGATTTCAACGTCCCGCAACTGGGCTGTATGGCTCAATGAATACCTCGATGATTTCCCCGGCAAACAAGATGTGCTGCGTTATGTGCTGACGGCGAATGCGCCGGAGACGAAAGACAACGACTTCACATGGGCGGACTTCCAGGCGCGCAACAATAACGAACTCGTGGCTATTTATGGCAATTTCGTGAACCGCGCGCTCGTACTGACCAACAAGTATTTTGAAGGACGCGTGCCCGCTTGCGGCGAGTTGACCGATTACGATAAAGCGACTATTGAGGAATTCAAGAATGTCAAAGCTACCCTTGAGCAACTGATTGAGAACTTCCGATTCAGGGATGCGCTCAAAGAAGCGATGAACCTCGCTCGCATCGGAAATAAGTATCTCGCGGACACTGAGCCGTGGAAACTCGCTAAACAAATTCAAACAAGCGATGAAATCGCCAAACGAGTTCAAACGATTTTACATCTCTCCCTGCAGATTGCTGCGAACTTAGCCATCGCGTTTGAGCCGTTTTTGCCGTTCTCATCGGAGAAATTGCGCAAGATGCTGTGCCTTGATGCCAAGGTCGGATGGGATGAACTTGGCCGCATAGATATCCTGGCGGAAGGTAATGCGCTCGGAGAAGTATCGTTGCTCTTTGAGAAGATTGAAGACAGTACTATCCAGACCCAATTGGACCGTCTCGCGCGTATCAAGAAGGAAAACGAAGAGGCGGCGCAACAAGAGGCGCTCAAGAACTGGAGACCCGAACCCGTCAAAGAACCGAATACGTTCGATGAATTCGAGAAAAATGACATCCGTGTCGCCACGGTGTTGGACTGTCAGCCGGTAAAGAAATCCGAACGTCTGTTGCAGTTCACGCTGGACGACGGCATGGGCGGACGAACTATCCTGTCTGGTATTGCACAATCCTATCCGGACCCGTCGGTATTGGTGGGAAAACAAGTCCTTTTCATCGCCAACTTCCCTCCGCGTAAGATGATGGGCATCGAGAGCCAGGGAATGATTCTCTCTGCGGTAGATGCGGATGGCAAACTGGTGGTAACTACCGTCTCCACACCTGTCCGCCCGGGAGCAACAGTCGGTTAAAATATAACGAAAAATAAATATATGTTTTCAGAACGAGACACCAAAGGACCGGTATTGCGCCGCGGTTCCATTGAAGTAGTTTGCGGCTCGATGTTCAGCGGAAAGACCGAAGAACTCATCCGCCGTATGAAACGCGCGAAGTTTGCTAAGTTGCGTGTGGAGATTTTCAAGCCCGCTATTGATGTGCGTTATAGCGATGAAGACGTGGTCAGCCACGACCGCAATGTCATTCAGTCTACGCCGGTCGATTCGAGCCAGAACATCTTACTGCTGGCCAATGATATTGACGTGGTGGGAATCGACGAAGCGCAGTTCTTCGACATGGGCATTGTGGATGTGTGCAGGCAGCTGGCGGAGCGTGGCATTCGTGTGATTTGCGCAGGTCTCGACATGGACTTCAAAGGGGTTCCTTTCGGTCCGATGCCAGCATTGATGGCGATTGCCGAAGATGTCTATAAGACCCATGCCATCTGTGTGCATTGCGGTGATTTGGCTTATGTGAGCCATCGTCTGGTGGCTTCCGACAAGCGTGTTTTGCTCGGTGAAACGGATAGTTACGAACCGCTCTGTCGTGCTTGTTACAACAAAGCCTTAGCGAGTGAGGTTTGTTGATGTCATATTACCTTTAGCCATCCGAGATTGTTATACCTATAGCATCCCGGATGGTTTGTCTATACCCGAACCCGGGGCGCGTGTGCTGGTGCCGCTGATGAGTAAGAAAGTGCGGGGAATTGTCTTGCGCGAGCATACGGAGGCGGTGGACGAAGCCTTTGCGGCGAAAATCAAACCGATACTCTCTGTCAGCGAGTCCGCACCCGCCGTTTCTGCCGAGCAGTTGGCGTTATGGCAGTGGATGAGCGGCTATTACATGTGTACCTTGGGTGAAGTGATGTCCGCGGCTCTGCCGGCTGGATTAGACACCCGTCTTCTGAATCCGCCTAAGCGCAGACGCACCCATATTACGCCTTATACGGGACCTATCGAACCTTTGCATGAGCTTACGGAGGCGCAAGCGAAAAGTATCGATGAAATCGGGCGTTTTTGGAGTTCGGGCAAGCAGATTGTCCTGCTGCATGGGGTCACTTCCAGCGGCAAGACGGATATCTATATTCATCTGATACAAGCGCAACTGGAAGCAGGGAAAAATGTGCTGTACCTGGTTCCGGAGATAGCCCTTACTACCCAATTGACTTCGCGCTTGCAGCATATTTTCGGAGACCGGCTGATGGTCTATCATAGTCGTCTTACGGACGCCGAACGCGAAGAGAGATACACGAAACTCTCAGCGCTAAAAACCCAAAGTACAACAAACTTCGTTGTCATCGGTGCGCGCAGTGCGGTCTTCTTGCCTGTTCCTGAAATAGGACTTGTCATCGTGGATGAAGAGCATGAACCCAGTTACAAGCAGGCGGAACCTGCTCCGCGTTACCATGCGCGAGCGGCTGCTGTCATGCTGGCGCAGATACACAAGGCACATGTGCTGCTCGGCACAGCGACTCCTTCGATGGAATCGTACTATCTGGCGCAGAAAGGCGTGTACGGACTGGTTACGCTCACGGAGCGTTTTGGAGGAGTGGAACTGCCGGATATCCGGCTTGTGGACCTCAAGCAGCAATATGCTCGCAAAGAGATGTATGGGTATTTCAGTGACTCCTTGGTCGAAAGAATCCGTCAGACCTTAGCGGACCGCAAACAGGTCATTCTCTTCCAGAACCGCCGCGGTTATGCTCCGGAGATTCAATGCACGCAATGCGGTCAGCCGCCTCGCTGCGTACAATGCGATGTGCCGATGACGCTCCATTTGCGTGATAAGGAGTTGCGTTGCCATTACTGCGGCTATCATACGCCTGTTCCGTCTGTCTGTCCGCAATGCGGCGGAGAGTTCAAGTCGATAGGTTTCGGTACTGAGCGTATCGAAGACGAGATTAACAGTCTCTTCCCCGAGGCGCGGGTACTCCGTATGGACTTGGATTCCACGCGTAATAAGAATGCCTACCAGGACATCATCAATGCCTTTGCGCGGCACGAATGTGATATTCTCATCGGTACGCAGATGGTGACCAAAGGACTGCATTTCGACGATGTGCGTCTGGTGGCGGTCGTTAATGCCGACCCGCTGTTTAACCAGCCTGATTTCCGTGCCTACGAGCGTGCTTTCCAGATGTTGGAGCAAGTGGCGGGACGCGCAGGACGCAAAGGCGCGAAAGGGGAGGTGTGGATTCAGACGTTCGCTCCCCAGAATGCCGTGCTAAAGATGGTGCAGAATCATGACTACCAAGCGCTTTACCAAAACCAGATAGCAGAGCGGGAAATGTTTCAATATCCCCCGTTTTATCGGCTGATTCGTGTGCAACTGCGTGACCATAATGCGATGCGCGTACAAGCCTGCGCCATGCAGTTACAGTCGCGTCTGAACCGCATCTTCGGAAAACGCGTCTCGCCGGTGATAATTCCGGTGGTAGAGCGCCTGCAAGCATATACGCTGCGTGAACTGAATCTGCGCATTGAGCAGGGGGCAAATATCGTGGAGGCCAAGAGACGACTGAAAGAGGCGATGGACTATATTCTCTCGATTTCATCGTATAAAAACGTAAAAATGATAATAGATTGCGACCCATTATGATAGAAGAATCGAAACGCCGTGTGGCGTACATCAACGAGATGATTGAGTCCGGTCACGCCGCCGAACTGGTGGCGGAAGGCGAGCGTTACCACGCCGAGCAGTTGACACGTATCGTAGAGGATATCTGCAGCCGCCCGAATGTGCGCATAATACTGATAGCCGGTCCTTCCTCCAGCGGAAAGACCAGTACCAGTCACCGCCTTTGTCTGGAACTGTTAGCGCAGGGCAAGCAGCCTGTAGCCTTATCGCTGGATAACTGGTATCTGAACGGAGAACTGACACCGCTGAAGGTGGACGGGACAAAAGACTACGAGTCGGTGTATGCGATAGACCTTGAGCAGTTGGAGAACGACCTGAAGGCGCTCGTCGTCGGCAAGGAGATTGCCCTTCCCACCTTCAATTTCGCCGAAGAGAAGCGCGAGTACCCGGGAGAGACACTTAGTTTAGAGAAAGAGTCGGTGCTTGTGATGGAAGGCATCCATGCGTTGAATCCGATACTGACGCGCCATCTTGACGATTCGCAGAAATACAAGATTTTCGCGGCTCCGATGAGCCCGGTGTCTTTAGACGGCGTGACGTGGATCCCCACGTATGTCCACCGTCTGCTGCGCCGCATGAGCCGCGACTTCCGCACTCGCGGTAAGAGTCCGTTGCAGACAATCGCTGGCTGGACAGACGTGCGTGAAGGAGAAACGAAATGGATTGAACCCTTCCGTGACCAGGCTGATGCGCAGTTTGATACCTCTATGCTGTATGAACTGCCGGCTATCCGATACACCGTCGAGACAGCGCTGCAGTCTGTGCCGGCGGTAGCGGAGGAATACAAAGTCGCAGAGAAGTTGCTATATTATCTGAGTTTCTTCGAACCTCTCGAAGCCTCTTATATCCCCCGCACCTCGATTTTACGTGAGTTCATCGGCGGCAGCCAGTTCAACGTAGGCTGAGTTGGCATCTTAATTTTTGTCTGATTTATTTGCACATTCCATTTTTTTGTAGTATCTTTGCACGCTATTTCGGAATGATGGGTTACGAGAAAGACGACATAGAGGCGGCGTTGCGGGTGTTGCGCGCAGGCGGAATCATCGTGTACCCTACGGATACAGTGTGGGGGCTTGGATGCGACGCGACGAATGCGGAGGCGGTAGCACGGGTGTATGCTTTGAAGCGCCGCGAGGATAGTAAGTCGATGTTGGTGCTGTTGGATTCTCCGGCGAAGTTGAATTACTACGTGAAGGATATACCGGAGTCTGCGGAAATGCTACTTGATATACCAAGGGACGAAGACACGAAGCCCTTGACCATCATTTATCCGGGGGCGCGGAATATGGCGCCCAACCTCATAGCTGAGGACGGTTCGATAGGTATTCGTATCACGAATGAGCCGTTCAGCAAAGCGCTTTGTGAACGGTTGCGTCATCCGTTGGTATCAACGAGCGCGAACATCAGCGGAGAGCCCACAGCGCGGTTTTTTGACGAGATAGCACCGGAGATATTGGCGCAAGCGGATTATGTGTGCCGGTATAGGAGGGACGATGATGTGCCGTGCGAACCCTCATCCATTATCAAAATCAACACAGACGGCAGTTTTAAGATTATACGATCATGACCCTTAGACGGAAACAACAGTTGTGGTATGTTATGGCGGACCTCATCAGCAGTGAGTTGGTGTGGCTGTGTTTCTTGGGTTTCCGTTGGATGGTGTATGACGGTCGTGTGGCATCGCTTGGGGATGTACTGGTGCCCGCCTTTAGTTTCTGGCCTCCTCTGCTGGTGTATCCGTTGGTCTGCCTCATCATCTATTATCTGTCGGGTTATTACTTGCGTCCTTTCCAAAAGCCCTTATGGCGTGAGTTCTTGCGCACGTTTGCTTCGGCGGCTGTCATCTCGTTGTTATTCTTCTTTATCATCATCATTGATGATGTGGTGGTGAGTTACAACCGCTATCTGGGTTCGTTAGCTGTGCTTTTCGGCTTGCAGTTCGTGCTCAGTTATATTCCTCGTCTAACGATTACGTTGCTATCCCGTCGTCGCGGCATCTTACGTACGAAAATCGTGCACTCGATGGCGGAGGCGGAGGTGCTCAAGCCCGGGGAACAGGACGAGGTGATACTCGATTTGCCGCAGGGTTATACCGACCGTCAGTTATATGAGTTGATAGCGCAGCTCTATCCGTTGTCGTGCGAGATAAGTATGGTGCCGCGTGTGTATGATATGTTGACGGGTGCTGCGCGTATCAGTCACCTGGAATGTCCGTCGCTTATTCGCATCACGGAGCAGCACATGACGGATTCGGAGTTGTGTATCAAACGTGCGTTTGATATCGTCACTTCGGCCGCAGGTTTGGTACTTCTCTCGCCGCTTTTTGCTGTCATCGCGCTGCAGGTAAAGTGTTCGTCGCGCGGTCCTGTCTTTTATACGCAGCGCCGAATCGGATTATATGGTCTTCCCTTTGAGATTTGCAAGTTCCGCACGATGGTGGACCATGCGGAGAACGGTACCCCGCAAATCACATTGGACAACGATCCGCGTATCACGAAAATCGGTAAATGGTTGCGCAAGTATCGTCTGGACGAGTTGCCGCAGTTATGGAATATCCTTCGCGGTGACATGTCGATAGTGGGTCCCCGTCCCGAACGTCCGTATTTCATTGAGCAAATCATGGCGTCCGCTCCCTATTACTGCCTGCTGTACAAAGTGCGTCCGGGGCTTACCAGCTGGGGCCCTATCCGCGTCGGTTATACGGATACGATGGAGAAGATGATAGACCGCCTGAACGCGGATATCGTCTATGTGGAGAATATGTCGTTGCTGCTCGATGCAAAGATATTATTCTACACCGCAGGAGTTATCATTGGAGGGAAAGGGAAATAGTTGAGATGAGTTACGATGAAGCGATAAAGAAAGCTGAGGCGATTATTGCGCAGCTGGAGGCAGCGGAGGCATTGAGCATGGACGAGTATAAGCGCCTGGCCTCTGAAGCAACCGCATTGCTCAAACAATGCAAGGCCGCTATTGACGGTCTTTCTTCCGAATTGAATGTACAGTGAAATGTCACTCCTCGCTGAAATGGACGAGGACGTGGCGGTATGAATTGAAGATTTTGGACTTGGATACGAAGCCCAGGTATCGGCGGTCTTGGTCCACGACGGGCAGGTTCCATGCGCCCGTGTCTTCGAATTTCTCCATCACTTTCTCCATCGGCATATCCGACTTGAGGATGGCTAAGGGCGAGGTCATGAGTTGCTCGACCGTGAAGCGCTTGTATAGGCGCGGTTGGAACATGATATTCCGGACCTCGTCGAGAAGTAGGATACCACGCAGACGGCCTTTCCGGTCAATGACGGGGAAGATATTCCGCTTGCTCTCACTAATCACTTTGACCAATTCGCCTAATGTCATCTCCGGTTGGATGGGGATGAAGTCCGTTTCGAGGACATTATCCATCTTCAGCAGCGTAAGGACGTTGCGGTCTTTGTTATGTGTGAGTAGTTCGCCTTTCTGCGCCAGACGCATGGCGTACAGGGAGTGCGGTTCGAAAATCATGATGGTCAGGTAGGCGATGACGCTGACAATCATCAGTGGCATGAACAGGTGGTAACCGCCCGTCAGTTCGGCGATGAGAAAGATGCCGGTCAGCGGCGCATGCATGACGCCGGACATGAGTCCCGCCATGCCCACGAGGGCGAAATTCGTCTCGGGCACCATCAGTCCGCAGAGGTTCATGATGCGCGCAGTGACGAAACCTACGATAGCTCCCATGAAAAGCGAAGGAGCGAATATACCACCGACACCGCCACCGCCGTTGGTTGCCACAGACGCCACAATCTTCACGAAGATGATAGCGATGAAATAGACAAGGATAATCAGTTGTGTGTTGAGCGTCGAGAGACCCGCGTAGAACTCCGTGGGCACGAGGTATTTCTCGAACGGACTGTTATGCAGCGCGCTGAGGCTGTCGCCGTTGATGAGTTGGAGGATGACATCATACCCCTCGCCGTAGAGCGGCGGGAAGAGGAAGATGAGCATGCTCAAAGTCAGTCCTCCGAGGAGAATCTTCAGCCCCGTCGAGCGCACGTTATGCTTCATCCACTGCTCAAGCGTGTTCATGCCTCGCGTGAAATAGAGACTGGCAAATCCGCACACGACGCCTAAGATGAGATACCAAGGGATGCGATGGACGAGGAAGGGCTCTTCCGCGTTTAGCGGGAACATCGGTTGGACACCCGTGAGGATGTACGAGAGGGCGGTAGCGGTGACGGACGAGATGAGTAGCGGGGCTACAGACGTCATCGTGAGGTCCATCATCAGCACTTCGAGGGTGAAGACGAGACCCGCGATAGGGGCTTTGAAGATACCACCTATGGCACCGGCTGCACCGCAACCGATCATCAGCATCATCGTCTTCTGGTCCAAGCGGAAAGACTTCGCGAGGTTCGAACCGATAGCGGCACCCGTGAGCACGATAGGCGCCTCGGCGCCGACGGAACCGCCGAGACCGATAGTCAGTCCCGAACCGACGATGGACGACCACATGTTATGCGCCTTGATGATGGATTTGCGCTGTGAGATGGCATAGAGGATTTTCGTGATACCATGCGAGATGTCGTCCCGCACGACATACTTGACGAAAAGCGCCGCAAGAGTGATGCCGATAACCGGTGTGATGAGGTACCACCATGTATGTCCGCCTGAGATGAGATGCTCCTGCACGAACCACTGGATGAGGTGGATGAACGATTTGAGGATGGCTGCGGCTGCGGCGGAGAAAGCACCTACGAAGAATGACAGGAGAAGCACTAAATGCTTCTCGCTCACATGGCGTTCACGCCATTCAATCATTCTGTCGTAGAACTTATTCATCCCAGCCTATTCCTTTGTATTTGGTGAGGTCCCACTCTTCTTCCACTTCGTTGAGGTAGATAGTGCCTTCTTCTTCGGTCATCTCGGACCTGTCTAACACGTCGGGTTCCTCCGATTCGATACGCGTGATGTCAATCGGCGCGTGCGAAATCTCGATGACTTGGTTCTGCTCCTTGTTGAGTTCGGTCCACAAGGCGTCTTTGAGTTCGTCAATGCCCTGCCCCGCAACGGCCGAGATGAAGACCACAGGAAGGTCGAGTTTCTGAAGGGCTTTGGAGGCCTTCAGTTTTTTCAGGTCTTTCTCGTCAAGGGTGTCGCACTTGCTGATGGCGAGGATACGCGCCTTGGTGAGCAGTTCGGGGTTGTACTGCTCGAGTTCGTGGAGCAGTATTTTGTACTCTTTGAGAATGTCTTCGCTTGTGGCGGGCACCATGAATAGTAGCACCGCATTGCGCTCTATATGGCGCAGGAAACGCAGACCGAGCCCTTTGCCCTCACTGGCGCCCTCGATGATACCCGGGATGTCCGCCATGCAGAACGAGCGGCCGTCGCGATAGGACACGATGCCCAACTGCGGGGTGAGGGTGGTGAAGGGGTAGTCGGCTATCTCGGGTTTCGCTGCAGAAACGACGCTGAGCAGTGTCGATTTGCCCGCGTTCGGGAATCCGACAAGACCTACATCCGCCAGCACTTTGAGTTGCATGATGACGGTGCGCTCTTGTGCGGGTTCGCCGGGCTGCGCGTAACGCGGGGCCTGGTTGGTAGCCGTGCGGAAATGCCAGTTGCCTAAACCTCCGCGGCCGCCCTTGAGCAGCACCACGCGTTCGTCATGGTGCTTCACCTCGCAGATGAACTCACCCGTCTCGCCGTCATAGACCACGGTGCCGCAGGGCACTTCGATAATCTTGTCCTCGCCGTCTTTTCCGAACGAACGGCTCTGCCCGCCTTTGCCTCCGTCCGTTGCCATGATGTGCTTCTGGTACTTGAGGTGGAGCAGCGTCCATAGGTTCCGGTTGCCGCGCAGGATGACGGAACCGCCCTTGCCGCCGTCACCGCCGTCAGGTCCACCCTTCGGCAGGTATTTGGCACGATGAAGGTGCATACAGCCTGCGCCGCCCTTTCCAGAGCGGCAGTAAATCTTGACGTAGTCGATGAAGTTGGCGGCCATGGTGTGAATGGTTGGCGGTTAACGGTTGGTGAGGAGGAATATCATTCGCTGTATCTGCTGGAAGACATCCTCCATCGAGTAGTTGCCGTTGATGGCGAAATAGTTCCCTTGGTGCAGGTAGTATTCGGCCACCGGTTCTGTTTGGGTGTGATAGACAGCGATGCGATGACGGATGGTATTGAGTTTGTCATCTGCGCGTCCGCTCACTTTTCCGCGGTCGATGAGGCGTTGTATGAGCAGCTGCTCGTCCACCATGAGGTCAATCATGATAGCCTCCATCCGGTATTTCTTGAGCAGTTCGGTGAACGCTTCGGCCTGCGCCACGGTGCGGGGATAGCCGTCGAAAATAATGCCTTTGCAGTCCTTGGGCAGATGAGAGATGTAATTCTCTATTACGCCGTACATCATCTCGTCGGAAACCAGGTTACCTTTGGAGATGAGTGTGTCGATTTGCTTTCCCAACTCGCTTCCGGTAGCAATCTCGGCACGAAGGACGTCACCTGTGGAGAGGTGATGCAGACCGTACTTCTTAACAATAAGTTCGGATTGTGTGCCCTTACCGCTGCCCGGGGCACCGCATAAAATGATATTCAACATCGGAGAATAGTATAAACAGACGAAAAAAACGAGTTGCCCCACTTAATGGGCAACTCGTAATGGTAGCTACATTGCCAGATTAAAGAGCGAATTTTGCACCCGGTTTAATTCTAACAACCTTGCGTGCCGGGATGTTGATAGCCTCACCGGTGCGCGGGTTTTTAGCCTTGCGAGCAGCTTGGTTCTTAACTGCGATAGAAGCAATGCCGATGAGCTGTACGCTCTCACCTTTCTTAACTGCCTCAACAGCTGCGTCGATAGCTGCATCGAGAACTTTTGCTGCCAATACTTGGGAAACCTCAGCCTTCAAAGCTGCTTTCTTGATAAGTTCAGATTTGTTCATAATGTAGAGATTTAAAAGTATTAATAAAGTGAATTAATAGTTTTCTTTCGAAATACGCTTGCAAAGTTACAACTTTTTCTTTATACTACCAACACTTTGGGCAAAAAAAATCACTTTTTCTGCAAAAAAAATGCATTTTTTGTGTTTTTTGGCTCATTTTATGCATATATGTCGTAAAAAAACAGTACTTTTGCACCCGTTATGCGTAATATTCCTACAGTGACACGCTATCTGCTGATAGCCAATTTTGTGATTTTTCTCCTTGCCGGCATGTTCGAGCGTCATGGAGTTGATTTGAATACGTTGTTCGGTTTGCATTATTATACAGCGGATTCTTTCCACTGGTGGCAGCCGTTGACGTACATGTTCATGCATGCGAACTTCAGTCATATCTTTTTTAATATGTTCGCAGTCTGGATGTTTGCTCCGATGATTGAGAATGAGTGGGGGGCGCCTCGTTTCGCGATTTATTATCTGGTATGCGGATTAGGTGCGGCATTTGTACAAGAAGTGGTGTGGTCAATGATGTTGGCCAACATGAGTGTGCATTATGATGCGGCAGCATTGACTCACATGGCTTATTTCCTGAATACCGTCGGTGCTTCCGGCGCGGTGTTCGGTATCCTGTTCGCATTTGGATGGCTGTATCCGGAAACACCGATGTTTATCCTCTTTCTGCCTATACCGATACGCGCGCGTACGTTCGTTATAATATACGCACTCATCGAACTCTTTGCGGGACTTGGGGCGGTTGCCGGTTTTACGGCGGACAATGTAGCCCATTTCGCCCACTTGGGAGGCCTGTTTTTCGGCTGGTTGTTGATTCTATACTGGCGGAAGACCAATTGGCGCGAACCCCGGGAGTGCTGGGATGCGTTGATGGATAAAATAGGCATCCATCGTCGCTTGGATAGCACCAAGGACGATGGACGGTTCGATAATTACCATTACCACAAACGCCTGTAGTTCTTACAGCGCTTGGAGTGTCCGGCAGAGCCAGCGGTAACAGCGTTCGGTGGACGGGATGGAGAGTTTCTCCTGCGGCGAATGGACGCCTACCATCTGCGGCCCGAAGGACACCATGTCGAGGTACGGATATTTCTCAAGGAAGAGTCCGCACTCCAGTCCGGCGTGGATAGCCAGCACTTGCGGTTCGGACTTGAAGAGGTCCGTGTACGCTTTTTTCGTGATTTCTAACAGTTGTGAGTCGGGGTTGGGTGCCCATCCCGGGTAACCGTCGCCGTGTGTCACCTCGTCGCACGCCATCGAGAGCGCCTGTTCTACAGCCCATTTGAGATGGTGTTTCGCCGGCTCTTTGGAGGAACGCTGCGAGGTGTTCACTTCGATATAGCCCTCTTTCATCTTGATAGAGGCAAGATTCGTGCTTGTCTCGACGAGTCCCGGCATCTCTTTGCTCATCGCAATCATTCCGTGCGGACATTCGCAAAGCGCCATGATGAGGCGGTAAGCCTTTTCGGACGGGATGACGGTCTCCGGCAGGTCGCAGGTCTCGAGGTCCAGACAAATGTCTTTCTCCACTTCGCCGAAGACGCCTTCCATCTGCGCAACGAAATGGTTCCACTCGATACGTATCTGCTCTTTGTAAGCCATTGGAATGACGATGACTGCTTCCGCTTCGCGGGCAATGGCATTGCGCAGGTTGCCGCCGTTGATAGATGCCAGTTGCAGTTCCGTCTGCGGCCAAATACGGGCGAGGAACCATACGATGAACTGGTTTGCGTTCGCACGACCTTTGTTGATATCATCGCCCGAGTGCCCGCCGAGCAGCCCTTTCACGGAGATACGGACTGCAATCGATGATGGCTCATGGCTGATGGCGGACGGCTCATAATGCATCTTCGCGAGAGTGTCGATACCTCCTGCGCAACCGATGAATATCTGACCGTCGTCTTCGGAGTCAAGGTTGATGAGCCGTTTGGCTTTCAGCATCCCGTCTTGCAGTTTGAGGGCGCCGGTGAGTCCGGTCTCTTCATCTACGGTAAAGAGACACTCAATAGCGGGATGTTGCACGTTCGGGTCGGTGATAGCGGCAAGCGCCATGGCGATACCGATGCCGTCGTCCGCACCGAGGGTTGTTCCTTTGGCTTTGAGCCACTCGCCGTCCACATAAGTCTGGATAGGGTCCGTGAGGAAGTTATGCTGCACATGGCCGTCTTTCTCAGCCACCATGTCCATGTGTGCCTGCAGGATCACACCCTCATGGTCTTCATAACCGGGCGTGGCGGGCACGCGCATGATGACGTTCATGGCTTGGTCTGCCACACATTCGATACCATGGGCTGCTGCAAAATCGCACAGCCATTTACTGATTTGTTCCTCGTGTTTCGAAGGACGAGGCACTTGGTTGATTTGAGAGAAAATCTCAAAGACGTTCTTGGGTTCCATATTTGAGTAGTTTTAGTTGTCTGTTGAAGCGTATATGATAGCAAACTGCAGGGATGGCGAGGGCGATGATGAATGCCATCCACATGCCTTTGGCGCCGAGTCCGAAGTAGAAAGTGAGTGCCAGGCCTAACGGCAGCGCGATGCCTATATACGAGAAGAGGGCAATCCGCATGGGCACGCGTACATCCTGTATCCCGCGCAGCATCGCCGCGCCGATACACTGGAGGCCGTCGGCATACTGGAATAGTCCGCCGATAAGGAGCAGCGTCGAAGCGATAGGTATCACTTCCTGGTCATTGGTGAAGATATAGGGGATGTAGTTGCGTCCGATAATCATAAAAGCCGCGCCGATAGTGTTCATCAGCAGGCATAGATGGACGGATGCGTGGCTTGCCATCTTCACCGCATGCAGGTCGCCTTTACCTAACTGATGGGAGACGCGGATGGTGGTGGCGGAACCGATGCCGAGGGCAAGCATGAACGTGAGGTCGCATATCTGGTTCGCGATATGATGCGCCGCAAGTGCCTCTTTGTTTATCCAGCCGATGATGACGAATGAGGCGGTGAAAAGAAAGGCTTCGGAGAATGACTGTAAGCCTATCGGAGTACCGATTGTCAGCAGATGTTCCACCTCCCGGCGGGTGATGAGGTGCGTGCGCATGGCTGTGAGATACCTGCGCCATTCGGTCTTGCACATCATCGCCGCATAGAAGCATATCGGCATCAGACAGCGGGCGATGAGGGTCGCCCAACCTGCGCCTTCCGCGCCCATCGCAGGGAAACCCCAATGACCGAAGATAAATACCCAGTTGAGACCTATATTGAGCAGGTTGCACCCTACTGTTATCATCATCGCTACAAACGTGTTTCCGAGTCCTTCGAGGAACTGCTTGGAGAAGCTGAACAGCATGAAGGGGATGATAGAGAGCACAATCAGTATATAATATGGGCGCGCGCATGCGACAACTTCAGGCTCCTGACCGAAACTGTCCAGATGGGGTATACACGGAACCAGAATGGCCAGCGCGGTAATACACATGATGCCGGTGAAAACAAGGCCGTTGATAAGATAGGAACTTATCTGCTCATGCTTGTGCGCTATCTCTTCCTCCGTCGTGCCTTCTGCTATCAGGCGCTCCAGCCGTCCGTGTACATGCCCCACGAGCGGCGTGATACCCATCACTGCACCCATGGCGAACACCATGACGGTGAAGAAGATGGCGTTGGAGAAAGAGACCGCCGCCAGGTCCGCAGTACCGTAATGCCCCACCATGACCGAGTCAAAGAAACCCACCATTGCGGCACCTAACTGAGTGAGCATGACGGGGAAAGCCACCTTCAGGTTGCGTTTGTAATATGGCAGATATGTGGAAAAAGAGTACATTGCGGGTACAAAGATACTGCTTTTTTTGTATATATCAAAAAAAATGTAAAAAATTAAGCGTTTCATTTGGCGAATAAGAAAATTTTTACTAATTTTGCAGCATAAAACACTTCATGTTATGCGGAAAAGTCTTTTCTTATTGCTTGCGGTAGCGGCGTTCTGTGCTTGCGGCCGCCGTCCTGTACAAGTTGTTCGCGCTACCACGACGGCTATCCCCGTTGATGCTTCGGCGGACGCTATTGAGGATAAGGACTATCTCGCGCAGTTGGCGCCGGTCAAACAAGCGCTGGAGCGTGAAATGGATGTGCAGATCGGCTACGCGCCGGAGAGGTTATGGGTGGGTGCGCCTGAATGTCCGATGTTGAACTGGGCCACCGACGCTTTATGGGAGGCGGCGAAGAAAGTCTATGACGGACGTGTGGACATCGCTATCGTGAATATGGGTGGCATGCGCTGCGAATGGCAGGCAGGGCCGGTCACCAAGGGAAACGTCTTCGAACTCATGCCTTTTGACAACCAACTGGTGGTGCTTACCTTGAAAGGAAATGATATCCTCGACCTCTGCGAGTCGTTCGCTCGTTATGGCGGACAAGGGGTGGCAGGAATGCGCGTGAAGACGGTCGATGGTAAGTTGGCGGACGTCCGCGTTGCCGGAAAAGCGGTGGACCCGAAAGCATATTACACGGTGGCTACCAGTGACTATCTGTCCGGAGGAACTGACCACATGGACGCTCTGACGCGTTATGTGGACTGCTGGAATAGCGAACTGAAGATACGGGAGTTGTATTTACAGGCGGTTCGTGAGCAGGACACCATCCGCGCCGCAGTGGATGGTCGAATGACCATGTTGCCATAAGGGCAGGTTATGCTCTACGTGCCCGAAGGGGGCATTGAAAAGAACGGGGTAGTCGTATTCCGCGACTGCCTCTTTTATTGTCTCATAGACAGAGCAACCCATCAACGGGTCGTCTTCGCAATCCGTGAACTGACCGACGATGAGTCCGCTCAGGTTGGCGAGTGCGCCGCTCATCTTAAGATTCCGCATCATGCGGTCGATATGATAGTGCCGCTCGCAGATATCTTCTATCAACAGGACAGGCCTCTGAATACTGATGGCTGAATGCTGAATGCTGAAATTCGTTCCCTGCAGTCCGTATAGCACGGATAGGTTGCCGCCGATCAGCAACCCTTCTGCTTCGCCGAAACGGTTCAGGGGATGACTCTCCCAGCGGTAGCATAACTCTTCACCTTCTATCGCGCGGCGGAAAGTGCGAAGTTCTTCGCTCTCTTCCGGCAGGGTGGCGATGTGCTTGCACATGATACTGTGGAGCGACGGCTGCCGGCTGATAGCGGATAGCTGATGTAGCGCCGTGATGTCACTGAAGCCGATGACGGGTTTGGTGATGGGAGGAATGCGGTCGAGGATGCGTTGCAGACCGTACCCGCCGCGCGCACAGAGGATGGCATCTACGGATGGGTCTTGGATGGCGTCTGTGAGGTCCGATAGACGAGCCTCATCCGTACCGGCAAAACGCCCGCAGACCTCGCGTGCGTGCACGCCTACGCTCACTATATATCCCCATGCGCGCAGACGCGCGCACGCCTCGTCGATATACGAGGGGTCTATAACGCCGGAAGGAGATATGATACGGATGTGATGAATGCCTTTCATCTTTCACCTTTCATCTTTCACCTTTCATGAATACACTTTGTATTCAATCCAGTTCACGAAGCGTTTGGGCAGCAGGCGCTCGAGGAAGCACAGCACACGGTAACCGAAGCCGCCTACATATTGCGGTCGCGGACTGCGGCTGGAAGCGATATGATAGAATAGTTTCGCCATTTGGCGCGGAGCCATGCCTGCGCGCTCGTCGCGCTCCATCGTCGTGATGGCCTTTTGCGCTCCGCAATAGACATCTTCGCCCGCAGTGCTCTTCTCCCGCGCGTCCGTGAAACCGGTACTCACGTCACCCGGCATCATCACACTCACGTAGATGCCGAATGGCTTCACCTCGTTCGCTAACGCTAATGCCATCGCGTTGATAGCGGCTTTGGAAGCGGAGTAGAACGACTGAAAAGGAACGGCGAGGATAGCGGCGACGGAGGAAGTGTAGATGATTCGTCCGTAGCGCTGCTTACGCAGTTGTGGCAGCACCGCCTGCGTGAAACGCACCGCACCGAGGAAATTGACATCCATCTGGTGCTCTACCTCTTTGATATCCGTGAACTCGACCGGACCCGAGATGCCGAAACCGGCGTTGGAGATGACTACATCTATCGTCTCGGTCATGGATAGTACCTGCGCGATGGCTTGCTGCGTGCTCTCTTCATCGCAAACGTCGCAGAAGACGTGCACTATTTCCCCCTTTGTACCGGGTACCTCTTCTCTTGGTATATCCTTTCCGTGCCGGCTCAACTCAAAAACACGCCAGCCCCGCTCTGCGAAGAGCGAGGCTGTTGCTTTGCCTATTCCTGAACTACCACCTGATATAACTAATGTTCGCATATCAATACTCTATCAGTGTAACGGTCTATACTCTATCAGGTCGCAGACAGGTCTGTTTTACATCTGCGGCGCTCCTTCTCTGAGCACTCTCGCGATAATCTCCACTGCCTCGTCGATGACCGGCTCGGTGTGAGTGGCCATCAGCGTTGTACGCAGCAGGCACTCGCCTTCTACGCAAGCCGGCGCGATAACGGGGTTCACATACACGCCCTCGTCGAACATCTTCTTGCCGAAATACAAGGTGTCCAAAGTCTTGTAGGTGAAGATAGGCACGATAGGCGTCGGAGCCTCGATAATCTTCACACCAGCTTTGATGAGTTGTTTCTGGAAATATTTCGCGATATGCATCAGGCGCTCCGGACGCTGCGGGTCTGCAATCAGTTGGTGCAGGGCCTCGAGAGCCGTGGCTGCCGAGCAGGGCGTGATGGAGGCGGAGAAGATAAACGGACGACTCACGTGACGCAGCCAGTCTGCTACGCGGTGAGAAGCTAACATACATCCGCCGATGGACGCTAAGGATTTCGAGAAGGTCAGCATCGTGATATCCACTTTGTCGGTCAGGCCGAAATGCGCCGCGGTACCGCGACCGCCGGGACCTAACACGCCGAAACCGTGGGCGTCGTCCACCATCACACGCGCACCGTATTTCTCTGCCAACGCGCATATCTGCGGCAGTTTGCAGATGTCGCCGCGCATCGAGAACACACCGTCCGTGATGATGAGTTTGCCGGCCTCCTCAGGGATGGACTTGAGCTGACGCTCAAGATCCAGCATGTCCGAGTGACGGTAGCGGAGAACCTTCGCGTAACTCAAACGGCACGCATCATAGATGGATGCATGGTTCTCACGGTCGTTAAGGATATAGTCATCCTTACCGCAGATAGCGGAGATGATGGCGAGGTTGGTCTGGAAACCCGTCGAGACGGTCATACACTCCTCGTAACCCGTGAACTCCGCAATCTCCTTCTCGAGTTGCAAGTGCAGATCCAACGTACCGTTGAGGAAGCGGCTGCCACTCACGCCTGTGCCGTATTTGTCCAGCGCAGCGTGGCCGGCTTTAATCACCGCTTCGTTCTCCGTGAAACCAAGGTAGTTGTTGCTACCGAGCATGATAACACGGTGGTTCTCCATCTGCACGATAGGAGCCTGACGGCTCTCCAACTCGTGGAAGTACGGATAGATTCCTAATTTGCGGACCTGCTTGAGAGTCTCAAAATGGTCGCATTTTTCAAATAGATCCATAAATTGATTGGTCATTGGCCATTGGTCGTTGGTCATTGGTCGCCGGAAATGGTCAAACGACAAACGACAAACGACGAACGACTATTACAATACATTCAGTTCTTTCAGAATAGCAGTGGTTTTGCGAACGGCAGCTTCGCTCTCGCGCAATTTGGCCTCTTCTACATCCGATAACTTCAACTCCAGGATTTTCTCGATACCGTTCTTGCCGATGATACAGGGAACACCGATGGTGATGTCCTTCATGCCGTATTCGCCTTCGAGGGCTGCGGAGCAAGGAATCATCTTCTTCTGGTCCTTGATGATAGCCTCTGCTACGGAAGCGGCTGCTGCACCCGGAGCCATCCATGCACTCGTGCCGAGCAGACCTGTCAGCGTAGCACCGCCTACCATCGTGGCTTTCACTACCTCTTCGATTTCTTCAGCGTTCAGGAACTCACGTACGTTGATACCTTTGTATGTCGCAAACGAGGTCAACGGAATCATCGTGGTGTCGCCGTGACCGCCGATAACGAAACCTTCTACGTCGTTGGCGTTGCATTTCAGCGCTTTGCTCAGGTTGTATTTGAAGCGGGCGCTGTCAAGCGCACCACCCATACCGATGACGCGGTTACGCGGCAGACCGAGCGCATGAAGCGTCAGGTAAGCCATCGTGTCCATCGGGTTGGATACAACTACGAGAATCGCGTTCGGACTGTATTTGAGAACTTGGTCGCAAACGCTCTTCACGATACCTGCGTTCACGCCTATCAGCTCCTCACGTGTCATACCCGGTTTGCGGGGAAGACCCGAAGTGATGATGACTACATCACTGCCTGCTGTCTTGCTGTAATCGCTGGTAACACCCTCGACTACGGTGTCAAAGCCCATCAGCTGAGCCGTTTGCATAATGTCCATGGCTTTGCCCTCGGCAAAACCCTCTTTGATATCAATCAGACAAACTTCATTAGCCACCTCATTGACGGCCAATACATTGGCGCACGTAGCTCCTACGTTTCCTGCGCCTACAACTGTAACTTTTGACATAATGTGTATATAAATTTAAAGATTAAACTCGTGTTTAATAGAGATTGAATTCGTAAATAGCGTGCAAAGATACAACAAATATTTGGAATATACAAGAATTTGGACAATAAAATGTAATTTTATTTATATTTTAGCGGCAAAATGCGTGTAATTCGCACTAAAATGCGAACGTATCTTCGAAAGGTTCCCTTTTAGGGTAGTTGGTCGAAGGTACAACAAATATTTGTTTACTAATTTTGCATTTATGCAAGTTTTTTAAAAAGAAATGTATTTTTTTTCTTTATTTTGTCAAAAATATTCACAAATTCATGTCCCTTTATGCTTCAAAATCCCTCCGTCTTGCATTTTAATTTGCATATATCAGAAAAAAGCAGTACCTTTGCCGCTGCAAAGGTTTTAAGCAACCTCTCCCGTCGCTTCCCGACGTTAAACAGAAGGACATAATAAAAAGGCGTTTATTGACGCTTGTTTTGGTTTTACGGAAATCTGGTAAATTTCTTCCCCTGAAACAAGAGAGTGCAATAAACGTTCATGGATATGTATTTTATCACGCAGATAGTGCGTGTGTTACATATCAGCGTGGACGTTATTGTTTATTCTTGGGAAAAAGGTTTACCAGAGCCTCGTAAAAGGGAATAAGCAAATAAGGTTCCACGCTTTTAATTTGTACTAACGGGACTTGCGGAGCCCATTCCCAAAACTTAATAAAGTTATGGATAAAAGATCTACGAATTTATTAATCTCTCGTGCAAAAATCTTTTTGCTTGCCGGATTGGTGGGCGGAATGACAGCGTGTAAGGATGGCATAGAACCGGAAACACCGTCAACACAACAAGCGGCACAAACAACGAAAAATGTCAGTGATGATTCACAAGGTTCTCAAGATTCGTTCATGAAACACCTTTCCAATGTTGGTGCATCAAGTTTCTATTCTGATAAATCAGTAGAATTTGTGCCTTTTATGAATGGAAATAATGTTGCCGGTATATATCTAAAAGAGCATGGGGGCAATTCAGCCCACGGTTGGCGTTACGGTTCTGATAATGTTCAAGTTTTGGATCGTAATAATATTGCTTCAACAGACGGAATAGTTTCGTTTGATGTAGATAATTACAACTTCATTGCTCTGGATTATAATACATTTAGAATGTGGAATATCGAAAATGTACCTGCAGACGATTATTTGTCTAAATTCAGCGGGATGTCAACTGAAGTATTAGCACAGACAGCAAAAGACTCTTTGATTGCTGCTCATGCTGACATAGAATATGCAAATGGTATATATGATGCTATTACAACAGGTGTCTGCCAGTGGCAAGAAGATTATAGTAAAATAACTTTAGTATCCAAAGGTGCCAAAGCAGGCTTTTTAAAGCATTCTGATTTTGGTTTTAAACAAGGTCCTACAAAAATCGCTGGCACAACAGATAAGTTTGAAACAGCGCCATATATCGGTGGCGTTGAATCAAAACGTGTAAAAAATCCAAACGCGCCGGTGTTTTTTGAAGGAATTGCATATGTGTCTGTAATGCCAATAAGTGATATTCAAAATCCATGGATTCGTGGTGGTTTGGTTGGTACCGGACTTCATGTCTTCGAAACAGATTCTATGATGGCAAGTTACGGTTATGGTATTGATGCTGATACGCTGAGAATGCATTTTAATAAATGGTATCATGTTGCAATAATAAGACGGCATGCAGACAATAAAATCAAATTTGTATTTGGTGGTTATCCTGCATTTACTGATTTTGAAGAAAGAATATGGGGGGTAAAATCAAATGATGTATCTTACGTTGATGCCAAAGAAACCAAGGTGCCGAACGGACTTGTGCACTATTCGTATGTTTCGGAAACGCCGGAATATTCTTTGTATCTTTCCGAATCCGAACCATTGTTTTATAGTGGCAAGACAGATACAGGAACAGGTTTGGAAAATGTGTATTGTAATGCCCCAAGAAAAAATCGTACAGCCAATGATTCTACATTACCAGATGAAGTTGTTGTGAGTGCTACTTATAAAGAATATACACCTGATATGGTTTCAATCAAGGGCGTAGAAATAAGCATTATCTTTGGTGGCAGAAGAGATAAAACGAGATAAATTAGTAGAATAAACTGCGGCTAAGAAATAAATAACGGCGTTTAAATACGCCCAAAGACAAAAATGCGGTTCTGCTTGGACCGCATTTTTGAGGTGTTTGCATAGGCATTGCATAGCAATTGCCTCCGAGATTGCCCCTTGATTGCCTCCGTCAACTTGTTCGTAATGCGCGGCAATACCCACATGGCTGCGCCGCCATACATCCCTTCCTTTTAGGGAAGGGCTTGGGTTTGGCATTTTTTTTCTCACTCCCTCATGAGAGCAATCTGCTTCCGTTTAGCTTCCGTTTAGCTATGCGTTAGCATGGCGGACCAAAGGATCACCCAATAATCCCCCAAGGATCACCCAAGGATGGCGACCGGATTTTGTACAAAACACGCTTTCACTGTATATATACATAGTATATATACATATTTTGTTTATTTATCTTCAAAAAACTATAAACTTTCAAACTACAATACTTCTCTAAACTCTAATCTCTAAACTCTAAACTAAATATAATACTTCGGCACTTCCGATTGCGGGAATGTCTACGTTTACGTAGATAGTATATACCCTCTCGAAACCATTCTTTTGCGAATGGGTACGCAAAAGCATGTTGGCATGGGAGCCATTGTTTCGAAGGGTATATACGCTATCTGTATAGCTTCAGGCATTCCCTCAATCAAGGAGTAAACTCCTTAAAAACAAATAAAAAACGCTCAAAACTTGCATATATGCAATTTTTGTAGTACCTTTGCACCCGATTTTAATTTGGAGTATTATGCGTAAATATCTTCTTATACTGACAATAGGTCTGCTGATGCCGCTCTGGCTGATGGCGGATGACGTGGTATATATCACTACGGACCAGTTCCGCGAGCGGGTTTTTGACTACAAGACCGGCAAGGAATGGTCATTCAAGGGCGACAAACCCTGCGTCATCGACTTCTATACCACTTGGTGCGGGCCGTGCAAGCGCTTGGCTCCTATCATGGAGGAGTTGAGTCAGCAGTATTGCGACAAAGTGGTGTTCTACAAGGCGGATACCGAGCTCGAGCGCGAACTGGCGTATGTCTTCGGCATCAACTCCATTCCGCAGGTTCTCTACATCCCTGTAGAGGGCAAGCCGATGATGCTCAAGGGCTTGTATCCCAAAGAAGAGATCGTGCGCATCATCGAGGACTTCCTTCTTAAAACAGACAACTGACCATGCAGGTAGAATTTGCGTTGCTTATATTGTCGCTGTTGTTCTTTGTCAGCATCTTTGCGGACAAAATCGGCTATAAATACGGTGTACCGGCCTTGCTTCTGTTCCTCGTGGTAGGAATGTTCTTCGGTTCCCACGCCATGACCTCGCTGATGGGCATGAAGGGCGTGGAGATAGAGATTGGCACAGCGCAGGCCTTGAGTACCATGGCGATGTGTATCATCCTCTTCAACGGCGGTCTGGAGACCAAACTCAGTGATATCAAGTCGGTGCTTGCGCCCGGAATCGTGTTAGCCACGGTGGGTGTGTTGCTCACGTGTTTCATCACGGGTACCATCATCTATTACGTCTTTGGTTGGATACACGCGGTGGCGAGTGTGTCCATATGGATGGCGCTGCTCATGGCGGCCACGCTCTCCAGTACCGATAGCGCCAGCACCTTCTCTGTCCTCCGTACCAACGGCATCGGGCTCAAGCATAACTTGCGTCCGCTGCTTGAGTTGGAGTCCGGCGCTAACGACCCCATGGCTTATGTCCTGACAACCACGTTCATAGGAGTGGTGCTCAACTTGCAGACCATCCGGGGACTGGTGGGGGACGTGACAGCCCTCTCTATCATCCAGACCATCGTCGTGCAGCTCGTCATGGGTACGGTGCTCGGATTAGCCTTTGGCTACGGACTGGTATATCTGATGCGGCGCGTGAAACTGGGCAACGAGTCCTTGTATCCGATCATGATTCTCACGGCGTGTATCTTCATCTTCGCCATCACCTATTACCTGCAAGGAAACACCTATCTGGCGGTGTATGTCGCCGGACTGATAATAGGCAATAACAAGTTCACGCGCAAGCGTCAGACCAAGTCGTTCTTCAACGGGCTCACATGGCTCAGCCAATTGGTGATGTTCCTCATGTTGGGTCTGATGGTGAACCCGTCCGAACTGCTGGACTATCATGTATGGTTTCCGGGCCTCATCATCAGCGTTGTGATGTTAGGTATCTCACGACCGATAGCGGTCTTTGTATGTATGCTGCCCTTCAATAAGCAGTACCGCCAGCGCGACCGCCTCTTGCTCGAGTGGGTGGGACTCAAAGGAGCCGTGCCTATCATCTTCGCCATCATGTGTAAGGCAAGCGGTGTTCCGTACGCCGATCTGCTTTTTAATGTCGTCTTCCTCTGTACGCTCATTTCCCTGCTCACACAAGGCACGACACTCACCGCCGTGGCAAAAAAACTGAACTTGGCAATAGAGCAGGTTGAAGAACACAAACTCGAGCATTTCGATATGGACCTGCCGGATGAGATTCAGTCATCCGCACGCGAAGTGGAAGTGACGGAGAAAATGCTTGAGACAGGTAAAACGCTGCGCGAGATAAAAATCCCGCCGAAGACCCTTATCGTCATGGTGCGTCGTCAGGAAGACTTCTTCGTGCCCACCGGAGCCAGTGAACTTGCCGTAGGTGACCAACTGCTCGTCATCAGCGATAAAGACGCCGAAGCAACCTACAAGCACATGACCGACGAGGCGGAGGAAGAGGCACTATGGCGCGCAGAGATGCGCCAGCACATGCGCGACCGCGTCAATCGACTCACTTCTTGGATGCATAAGAAAAAGAAAAACAATGCACAATGAACAAAGCGTCATGGCGGCTTTGGTACGATTTTATAGGTCTGTACGGACTCTACGAATTAGTACCGAACCTACTACCAGCCCTTTGTTAATTCTTAATTTTTAATTAATATAATGAAGACGATAGTCTTTCTCACCGGTGCGACAGGCACCATGGGCTTCGCCGGAATGACGGAGATTCTCCGTTACCCCGAGCGTTATGAGTTGCGCATCCTGGCGCGCCCGAGCAAGAAAAACAAGGAACTGCTTGCGCCCCTCTTGACTCTCCACTCTCAACTTCATGTCATCTGGGGCGACCTCACCAGGTACGAAGATGTGCTCAAAGGTGTCTCGGGTGCCGACATTGTGTTGCACGTGGGCGGAATGGTCTCGCCGCAGGCGGACTATCGTCCGAAAGCCACGCTGCGTACGAATATCACCGCAGCGGAGTTTGTCACCAAGGCCGTTCTTGCGCAGCCCGAAGACCAGCAACCGAAAGTGGTGTATGTCGGCTCTGTCGCGCAGATGGGTGACCGCCGCGAACCGCTCCATTGGGGACGTGCGGGAGACCCGATTTGTGTCTCGGCCTACGACCATTACGGACTGACCAAGGCTCTCGCCGAGCGCATCATCACCGGCTCCGGCATCAAGACCTGGGCCTCGCTGCGGCAGTCGGGCATCCTCTATCCCGCCATCCTCAGGAATTTTGACCCCATCATGTTCCATGTGCCTATCCGCGGCGTGCTCGAGTGGGCAACTGTAGAGGACAGCGGACGACTGTTGGAGCGCGTGTGCCGCCCCGAAGTGCCGGATGAGTTCTGGAATAACTATTATAACATCGGTTCGGGCAAGGAATACCGCCTGTCGAATTATGAGTTCGAGTGCCTTTTGCTCAAGGCTGTGGGATGTCCCGAACCCGAGAAGATTTTCAATGCCGACTGGTTCGCCACCCGTAATTTCCACGGAATGTGGTATTTGGATGGTGACCGCTTGGAGGAACTGCTCCATTTCCGCGCGAACGAACCTATTGAGGACTATTTCGCGAAGATGGCGAAGGCTTCGTCATTGCCTTGGAGCATTAAATTTGCCGCCAAGACACGCATCGCCAAACTCTTCCCGCATTGCATCAAAATCGTCATGCGCCAATTGGCGAACAGTAAAGAGCACGGTACACAGTGGTGGATTAGAAAGGTGAAAGATGAGCGGTTAAAGGCGAAAGTTGAGAAACGCATTGCGGCGTACTACGGCAGCCTCGAAGCTTACAAAGCCATTCCCGATTGGAAGCATTTCGACGTCAGCCATAATAGCGAAAAAGCCGTCCTGCTTGACCATGGCTACGACGAGTCCAAACAGGTGGAGCAACTCACCGATGCCGAACTGAATAAGGCGGCGCAGTTCCGAGGCGGCAAGTACCTCGGCGATAACATCTGGCGCTGCGCGCAGGGACACACGTTCACCGCTTCGCGGCGGCTGATACTCCTCGGCGGACACTGGTGCCCGGACTGCTTCCCCTTCCCTTATGACGAGCAGACGATAAAGAGTGGCCGGTCATCGGTCATCAGTCACATGTCAACGAACCCGTGGGCGTGGGATCAGGAGGCGAAACGCAATCCTTTCTTCGCCCAACTATGGACGCCGCTCCATGAACCTGACGAGGACAACGTCTATGGTCCCGAAGTCTTCGAAGGATGGGAAAAATAAGTGCTGAACGCACAAAAAAAAGAGGCGCAACGCCTCTTTTTTTATTTCGCCTCGTCTGACACGGGAGCAGCTTTCTTCGGACCTTTGTGGAACTTGTGCGGATGTGGACCTCCTTTGAAATCCGGTCTCGGACCTTCCGGACGCGGACCTTGTGCGCATTGCGGCGGTCGCGGACCGTGGAAGCGAAGCACGCGCTCTACTTGGCGCTCGTTCAGGTCCTTGGCGAACTTCGCCTTGAACTGCTCGTTGAGTTTAGCCTTTGCTTCGATAAACTCGCGGTAGGTAACGGCGAATTTAGCAGCCTGTTCGTCACTCAGATAGAGTTCTTCGGTCAGGAACTTGATATCCATTTCGATACGCTGTTCCTTGTCCAGTTTGCACTCTTTCTTGTCTTTCTTGCATTCACCCTTCTGGGCTTTTGCTTCTTGGGCGCTCATGCTCGTCACCATCATGACGCTCATGGCTAAAATCAGTAGTTTTTTCATTGTCGTTCCTCCTTAAATTAACAGAGTTATCGAAGGAAAGACAAATACCGTGCCAAAGTTTTTTGGGGAGGGGCGATTATTTATTCTTCTCAACCTCAGCGGCAACGTCCTGACCGAGTTCGATTGCGCGCTCGATAAGGGTCTGCTCTTTCTCAGGAGCGGCTTCCTCTGCGGGAGCGGCGGGTGCCGGTTGTACTGCCTCTACGGGAGCGGCTTCTTCTGCTTTCTCTGCTTTGTTTCCGCAGCTCAGGGCTGCCATGGCTACTGCCATCATCAGAATAATCTTTTTCATGATTGTAAAAAATTTTATGTTAATAATATGGTTATTTCCCGTCTTCACGAAAAACGCCGCAAAGATACAAAGTTTTTTTGATATATGCAAGAAAATCGGTCAAAATCTTGCGTATGTCAAAAAATATTCGTACTTTTGCACCCGCAAAAGTTTTGACGACAAAATAACACGATAAAATGGCAAATTTTCAGAAACTGACCCCTCGTAGTGAGGATTATTCAAAATGGTACAATGAGTTGGTCGTGAAGGCCGACCTTGCGGAGCAAAGCGCCGTACGCGGATGTATGGTGATTAAACCTTATGGCTACGCCATCTGGGAGACTATTCAGGCGGAACTCGACCGCCGGTTCAAAGAGAAAGGTGTCAAGAACGCCTATTTCCCGCTTCTTATCCCGAAGTCGTTCCTGAGCCGTGAGGCGGAGCACGTAGAGGGTTTCGCGAAAGAATGCGCGGTGGTAACGCACCATCGTCTGATGAACGACCCGAACGGTAAGGGAGTAGTGGTTGACCCGCAGGCCAAGTTGGAGGAAGAGTTGATTATCCGTCCGACGTCGGAGACTATCATCTGGAGCACCTACAAGAACTGGATTTCGTCCTATCGCGACCTGCCTATCCTCTGCAACCAGTGGTGCAACGTGATGCGCTGGGAGATGCGTACGCGTCTGTTCCTGCGTACGGCGGAGTTCCTCTGGCAGGAAGGTCACACGGCGCACGCCACCAAAGAGGAGGCGGAGGACTATGCACGTGAGATGCTCGATGTATATGCCGACTTCGCGGAGAACGTGATGGCTATTCCGGTTGTGAAGGGCGTGAAGAGCCCGAACGAGCGTTTCGCGGGCGCGCTTAACACTTATTGTATAGAAGCGATGATGCAGGACGGTAAAGCGCTGCAGGCAGGTACCAGTCACTTCCTCGGGCAGAACTTCGCAAAGAGTTTTGATGTCCAGTTCCTCAGCAAAGAGAACAAACTCGAATATGTATGGGCGACGTCTTGGGGTGTCTCCACACGTCTGATGGGTGCGCTTATCATGACGCACTCGGATGACAACGGACTGGTTCTTCCGCCGCACCTCGCGCCGATACAAGTGGTGATCGTACCTATCTTCAAGAAAGAAGAGGACTTGGAGAAACTGCTCGTTAAAATCAACCCGCTTGCTGACCAGCTCAAGGCGCTCGGTATCCGCGTCAAGGTGGATACGGATGACAAATATACGCCGGGTTACAAGTTTGCCGATTATGAGCTGAAAGGCGTACCTGTACGTTTGGCGATGGGTGGTCGCGACTTGGAGAACGGCACCATCGAGATTGCGCGTCGTGACACGCAGACCAAAGAGACGATTTCTCTCGATGGAATCGTGGAGAAAATACAGAAACTGCTGGAGGAGATTCAGAAGAACCTGCTGACCAAAGCACTTGATTTCCGCATCGCCAACACCCGCGAAGTGAACAGCTACGATGAGTTCAAAGAGGAACTGAAGAAAGGCGGTTTCATCCTCGCGCATTGGGACGGCACCGCCGAGACCGAGCAGCGTATCAAGGATGAAACGAAAGCGACCATCCGTTGTATTCCGTTGGCGGACCTGCCGGGGCATCACAATGAACCCGGTGTATGTATGGTTACCGGTAAACCGTCCGCGGGACGCGTAGTATTTGCATTGAATTATTAAAAAGTTATTCCCCATATTACTGCTGTTGGCGGTGAGCATGGGTCTGTTCGCTGCCGACCGCTGTGTGGACTCCTGCATGATTCGCGTGGAGGACGGTGACACGCTGTATATGGCGTGGCTGCATGACCTGTGGGTCTATCCGCCGATGCGCTTCAAGAACAAGAAACAGGAGAAATTCTACTGGCGGACGGTGCGGGATGTCAAGAAATGCCTTCCTTATGCGAAAATGATTACGCTTGACATGAAATACGCCGACGCGGAACTGGCGAAACTGCCGGACAAGCAGAGCCAGCGTAAGTGGTGGCGCCATTTCGAGCGGCAGTTATTCAAGAAATATGAGAAGGACTTCCGCGGAATGTACGCTTCCCAAGGCATGATGCTCATGAAACTCATGGACCGAGAGACCGACCGCACCAGTTATGAACTCATCAAGCAATACAAAGGCAAGGCGAGTGCTAATTTCTGGCAGTTCATCGCCAAATTATTCAAGAATGACCTGAAGGAGGAATACGATGCAGCGGACAAAGACCGCATCACCGAACGCGTGATAAACCTCGTTGAATCCGGACAAATCTAATATTTTTTACCATGGCAGACATCTATTCGATTGTTACTTCTCAACAACTGAGTTATGAGCAGAAGGTAGTAGCACTGGCGCACGCGGCGGAAGACACCCTCTCCGTCATCCCGATGCCCGAGCGTACGCGTTATTACTTCGAGAAAGGAGCTATCTGTAATCTCAACGAAGGCAATGCGCCTTACCGTCCGCGTTATATTATGCCGGACTACGAGAAGGCGGTCAGACAGGGCGTGAAGTTCTTGGAACTTGATCCGCCGCAGGACTTCGATGAGTTGCTGACATTCCTGCAGGTACTCTATCGCCATGTACCGTCCATCACCACCTATCCGGTGTTCCTCGGCGACCTCGACAAACTCATTGAGCCGTTTATCACGGACCTGAGCGACGATGAGGTAAAACGCAAACTGCGTAATTTCTTCATCTATCTCGACCGTACCATCACGGACTCGTTCTGCCATGCCAATTTGGGTCCGGAGGCCACCCGTGCCGGTCGTCTGATACTCGACGTGGACCGTGAGTTGGAGCAGGCGGTACCGAATCTGACGCTCAAATACGACCCGTCCGTCACGCCGGACGATTTCGCCGAACAGGCAATCTATACTTCGCTGTGCGTGGCCAATCCGGCTATCTGCAATGACGTGCTCAACGCGCGCACGTATGACCGCTACGGCATCTCGTCGTGCTATAACATCCTGCCTATCGCCGGCGGCAGTTACACCCTGACGCGTCTTGTCTTACCGCGTTTGGCGGCGCTTACGGAGAGCAAGGAGGAATTTCTGACGAAACTGCTGCCCGAAGCCATGCAGTGTATGGCGGATTATATGTCGGCACGCATCCGTTTCATCGTAGAGAAGTCGGGTTTCTTCGAGAGCCATTTCCTCGCTACCGAAGGTTTCGTGGAGCGCGACCGCTTCGTGGCGATGTTCGGTCTGGTAGGTCTTGCCGAGGCCGCTAACAAGTTCGCGCCGGAAGGCAAGAAATACGGTTCGGACAAAGAGGCGGACGAGGTGGCGGAGCAAATCATGGATGCCATCACGGCTTTCGTGAACGCCTACGAGTGCCCCTATTGTGAGATAGCGCACCATCGTCTGCTGCTGCATGCACAGGTAGGTATTGATACCGACTATGGCATCACTTCCGGCATCCGTATTCCGGTGGGCGACGAGCCGGAGTCCATCTATGACCATCTGCGCCATTCTTCCCGATTCCATCGGTATATTCCTACTGGCTGCTCGGATATTCTGCCATTCGATATCACCGGCAAAAAGAACCCCGCAGCAGTACTTGACATCATCAAGGGTGCTTTCTCGCTCGGACAGAAATATATCGCGTTCTACGCCTCCGATTCCGACCTTGTGCGTATCACCGGTTATCTTGTAAAGCGTTCGGAGATTGAGAAATGGAACAGCGGCAAGGCGGTGTTGCAAAACACAACGCAGTTAGGTGCGCCCACGTACGCTTCCGCCCATCTTGCCAATCGTAAGGTGCGTGGTGTCTGATGGCGCTTATCCGAAAGATTATATCGCAGTCCACGGTGGACGGCCCCGGCAACAGGACCGCCATCTTTCTGCAAGGGTGTAACATCCGTTGCGCTTACTGCCACAACCCCGAGACACAAGCCATGCATGACGCGGAAGCGAAAGAGATGAGCGTGGCGGACGTGCTTGCGGAGGTGCGCAAAGGTATTCCTTTCATCCGCGGCATCACCGTCTCCGGCGGAGAGTGTATGCTGCAGGCGGACTTTGTGACAGCGCTTTTTCAAGCCGTGAAGAAATTGGCGCAAGAGACGGGGCATCCGCTGACCTGCCTCATTGACAGTAACGGTACCGTTCCTTTCTACCGCTATCCGGAACTGATGGCGCACTGCGACGGCGTGATGTTGGATATCAAGGCATGGGACAGCGAAGTCTATCACAGTCTGACGGCGGCGACGAGTAATGAGACGGTCAAAGAGAACTTCGTCTGGTTATTGCAAAATAGAAAGTTGACAGAGGTGCGAATTGTCTGTGTGCCCGAACGGGTGGATGTAGAAACTATTCTTCAGAATATAGCAAAAACTTTCGATTTCATCGGAGAAAAGGTGCCGGTACGGTTGCTTCGTTTCCGTCCTCACGGAGTAATAGGAGAATTAGCAAATCATCCGATGCCTACGGACGAGCAGATGGCTGCTTACCTGTCGCTGGCTCAAGCGCTCGGCGTGACAGCAGAAGAACGATGACCGCCGTGACGGCAGAGAGTGTGTCACTCGTCGGAATGGCCCACCAAACGCCGTCAATGGGTTCAGCGAAGAGCGCCGGCATCCACAGCACTAACGGAATGAGGTAAAGCACCTGACGCGTGAGGCTGAGGAAGATAGCCTTGCCGGCTTTGCCGATAGACGTGAAGAGGTTTCCCGTAACCATTTGAAAACCGATAATGAGCATCGATGAGCAGATGATGCGCATCGGTTTGACGGTTTGCGCTACTAAAATGGGGTCGTGCGTGAACATCCGTGTGACGACGCCCGGGCAGAACTCGCCCAAGAGGAAGACGACGCCCATCACTCCCGTCGCGTAGAGAGAGGTGATATAGAAGGACTTCAGCACACGGTCCATCTTTTTTGCGCCGTAGTTATAGCCCGCGATGGGCTGCATTCCCTGATTGAGACCCATCACCATCATCGCGAAGACAAATGTCAGACGGTTGATGACGCCGTAGGACGCGATAGCCATGTCGCCGCCGAAATTCTTCAGTTGGTTATTGATGATGATGACTACAAAACAATGCGCGATATTATACAGGAAAGGCGACATTCCGATAGCCAAAGCGCGGAAGGTAATCTCTTTATTCAGACGCCAAATTCCCCGATGAAATCGAACTAATTCGTTCTTATTCATGAATTTGACGAACTGCCAGATAACCGCTACGCCCTGACTGATGACGGTGGCCAAAGCTGCACCGCGTACACCCATTTCCATACCGAAGATGAAAAGCGGGTCGAGGATGATATTCACTACCACAGCCACAATCGTCGCCACCATTGAGAAACGCGGATGTCCGGCAGAGCGGAGCATGGCGTTCAGGCCGAAGTAAATATGCGTGAGGATGTTTCCGTACAGGATGATTTCCATGTACTCATGCGCATAGACGATGGTGTCTTCGCTGGCGCCGAAGGCATAGAGAATAGGGTCCAGCCATGCCAGTCCCACCGCCATGACGATGGCAGAGAGAATGACGTTCATCACGATGACGTTTCCTAAGACTCGGTTGGCTTTATCGTAGTCTTTCTCGCCTAAATAGATTGCCAGAAGGGACGAAGCGCCGACGCCTACGAGGCTGCCGAAAGCCGCGCAGATATCCATGAAAGGCTTGGCGACCGTCAGTGCACCCAATGCCAACGCGCCGCAACCATGACCGATATAGATACTGTCAACGATGTTGTACAGCGACGTCGCCGTCATCGCGATGATGGCAGGCATGGCGTACTGGAAGAGTAGTTTATGTACCGGCGCGATGCCTAATTCTGCAGTGCGAGACATATTCTTTCAAAAGCTGCAGCGGCGGGATGACCGGTTTGCAGGGCGATGGGGGTTCCTTCATCGCCTCCTTCGCGGATAGATTGTACGAGTGGTATCTGTCCCAAGAGCGGGATATTAAGTTCGGCGGCTAAGTCTTTTCCTCCGTCTTTGCCGAAGATATAATATTTGTTCTCCGGCAGTTCGGCAGGCGTGAACCACGCCATATTCTCGATGAGACCGAGGATAGGCACGTTCACTTTCTCGTTGCGGAACATCTCCACGCCTTTGCGTGCATCAACGAGCGCGACGGGTTGAGGGGTCGTGACGACGATGACGCCGGTCAGTTGGAGCGCCGAGATAAGGGTGAGGTGTATGTCGCTGGTACCGGGAGGAAGGTCTATCAGAAAATAGTCCAGTTCGCCCCAGTTGGCATCTTCAATGAGTTGTTTGAGGGCGTTGGACGCCATTCCTCCGCGCCAGATGACAGCCTGCTGCGGGTCCACAAAGAAACCGATAGAGAGCATCTTCACGCCGTACTGCTCGATAGGTTCAATCAATGTCCGTCCGTCCACCTCGACCGAGTAAGGCCGGCAGTCCTCGGCATGGAACATCTTCGGCATCGAGGGTCCGTGAATATCCGCATCGAGCAGTCCCACGCGGAGACCTTGCTGCGCAAGCGCCACTGCGAGGTTAGCCGTAACGGTCGATTTGCCTACGCCGCCTTTACCGCTGTGAATGGCTATGACGTGCTTCGCACGAACGGCTGATGACTGATGACTGACAACTGATTGCTGTTTGACGAACTTGGGATGGATGTTCACCGAGACATTCGGATCGATATAAGTGCGCAGCGCTGTCTCCGCCGCTTTGACGACGGATTTGAGGAAGGGGTCGTTGTCTTTTTGGAAGATAAGCGAGAAAGACACTTCAAAGCCCGAGATACGGATGTCGTCTTCGAGCATGCCGCTTTCGATGAGGTCTTTTCCCGTACCCGGGTAGCGCACATGGCGCAAGGCTTCTATGACTTGCTGCGGATACATGGATTAGTATTCTTCGTACACGTCATCGAAATAATGGCCATAGACCTGCAAATTCCTTCGCAGAAGCGCCATCGCCTCTAACACGATGGCGGGCAGGAAAGCCGTCCATGTAGGTGCCAGCGTGGCATAATGGCCGGAGATCTGTAGGGCGTAGACGATGAGGCAGATGTAATACGCTGCGGCTGCGGCTATCGTCAGATAGCACATCACAACGCGTGCCCGAACATGGATGAAACAGAGTAGGCAGAGGATGGAGCCGAAGAGCATTGCCCGATAGCAGTAATACAGTCCCTCCACAGAGATAGTCTCCGTCTCATGCGCGATGCCGGTCTTCAGCTCCGTCTGCGTGACGACAACCTCTTTGAGTGTCATGGAGAAACTACGGATGTAGATGATGCCTTCGTCACTGTGGAAAGAGAAGGGAGGATGGACCGTCAGCAATGCGGCGGCGATAATGGCAGTCGCCATGTAGGCCCAACGGCGATACATGGCGACTTTTTTTGCCTTTTCTGCGAACTCGCTCATCCGAACAAAGGTTCTCTGCGAACCGGATTACAACTGCGGACCGGCAGCAACCAGTGCCTTTCCGGCCTCGTTGGAGGTGTATTTGTCGAAGTTCTTGATGAAGCGGGCAGCGAGGTCTTTTGCCTTTGCTTCCCACTCAGCAGCGTCCTTGTAGGTGTCGCGCGGGTCGAGGATGTTCGGATCAACGCCGGGCAGAGCCGTCGGAACCTCGAAGTTGAAGAACGGAATCTTCTTCGTCGGAGCGGTGAGGATGTCACCACCGAGGATAGCGTCGATGATACCGCGGGTGTCGCGAATCGAGATACGCTTGCCGGTACCGTTCCAACCGGTGTTCACGAGATATGCCTTCGCGCCGGATTTCTCCATACGCTTAACGAGTTCCTCCGCATATTTAGTCGGGTGCAACTCAAGGAATGCCTGTCCGAAGCAAGCGGAGAAGGTCGGTGTCGGCTCCGTGATGCCGCGCTCGGTACCTGCTAACTTAGCGGTGAAACCGCTCAGGAAGTAGTACTTCGTCTGCTCAGGAGTCAGGATAGAAACAGGAGGCAGTACGCCGAAGGCGTCAGCACTCAGGAAAATCACGTTCTTGGCAGCCGGACCGGCGGATACCGGACGAACGATCTTCTCGATATGGTTGATAGGATAGCTTACGCGGGTATTCTCGGTTACGCTCTTGTCGGCGAAATCAATCTTGCCGTTTGCGTCAACGGTCACGTTCTCGAGCAGCGCGTTACGACGGATAGCGGCGTAGATGTCCGGCTCGCTCTCTTTGTCAAGGTTGATAACTTTTGCATAGCAACCGCCTTCGAAGTTGAATACGCCCTGGTCGTCCCATCCGTGCTCGTCGTCACCGATAAGCAGACGTTTCGGGTCTGTGGAAAGGGTGGTCTTGCCGGTACCGGACAGACCGAAGAAGATAGCGGTGTTCTTGCCTTCCATGTCGGTGTTGGCGGAGCAGTGCATGGATGCGATGCCCTTCAGCGGCAGGTAGTAGTTCATCATGGAGAACATACCTTTCTTCATCTCGCCGCCGTACCATGTGTTGAGGATAACCTGCTCACGGCTCGTGGTGTTGAATGCTACGCAAGTCTCGCTGTTCAGACCCAACTCTTTGAAATTCTCTACCTTTGCGAGGGAAGCGTTGTAGATAACGAAGTCCGGCTCGAAGTTAGCCAGTTCTTCCTCGCTCGGCTGGATGAACATGTTCTTAACGAAGTGTGCCTGCCATGCTACCTCCACGATGAAGCGGACAGCCATGCGGGTGTCTTTGTTCGCGCCGCAGAATGCGTCAACAACGTACAGGTTCTTGTTGCAGAGCTCTTTGATAGCCAGCTCTTTTACCTTTGCCCAAACTTCCTCGGACATCGGGTGGTTGTCGTTCTTGTAACCCTCGGTAGTCCACCAAACGGTGTCTTTCGAGTTCTTGTCCATCACGATGTATTTGTCCTTAGGCGAACGGCCGGTATAGATACCGGTCATGACGTTCACAGCGTTCAGCTCGGTGTTCTGACCCTTTGCATAACCGGTCAACTCCGGCTTGGTCTCCTCTGCGAACAGATACTCGTAGGACGGGTTGTGGGCGATAACTGTTGCGCCCTTGATACCATACTTGGTAAGATCTAATTCTTTCATTGTTTGTATATTTTTGATGTTTATAATGCGCTGTTTTTCTATCGACCATAAAGGCCGATACCAAATCCGCTGCAAAGGTACTACAAATAATTTGAATTTGCAAGTGTTTTGACGATAAAATGTAAATTCATTTATATTTTATGGCGAAATGCTTGCTATTCGCACGATTGTGCGACCGGACTTTCGGAGTGGATACCCTTTAGGGGCGTGCCGAAAATACGGGATTCCATTTTTTGATATATGCAAGAGTTTGTATATTTTTATACAAAAAAAGGACTTGTTTACTCGTGAATGTGCGTGAGAATATCAGTTTATCTCCCGAAGTTGGACCGAAAACGGACCGACATTGGACCGAAAATGGTCCGAGCACAATTGGCAGTTAAACAAGAAATGTTCCGTTCAAAATCACACAGCGACGGGATTTCGATTATTTTTTGCTTAAAATCTTGCAAATTTGAAAAATTTGTCGTAACTTTGCAGCCGTTTTTGAGAATTATGGCAGAGATAGACGAACAAATGGAGTTGAATACCGCGGCAGTGGACTACGGGGACGAGAATATCATCCATCTTGATGATATGGAGCATATTCGTCGTCGTCCCGGTATGTATATCGGTAAGTTAGGCGACGGCACCCACTCGGATGACGGCATCTACGTGCTCATCAAAGAGAGTATAGACAACTCGATTGACGAGTACCGCATGGGCGAAGGAAAAGTCATTGAGGTGGATGTACAGGACGGTCGTGTACGCGTGCGTGACTACGGTCGTGGTATCCCCTTGGGCAAGTTGGTGGAGGTGGTAAGTGTGCTCAACACCGGCGGTAAATACGATAGTAAGGCCTTCAAGAAATCCGTAGGTCTGAACGGTGTCGGTACTAAAGCCGTGAACGCGCTGTCCAGTTATTTCTCTGTCGAGTCCTTCCGTGAAGGCAAGACCCGCAAGGCGGAGTTTGCGCAAGGCAAACTGACGTCCGACACCGGCATTCTTGACTATAACGGACCCGAGAAACGCGGTACTATCATCGAGTTCGTACCGGATGACAGCAAAGGACTATTCGAAAACTATTGTTTTCGCGACGATTATATCGAGGAGCTGCTGCGTAACTACGCATACCTCAACACAGGGCTGACGCTCGTTTACAACGGCAGGAAATTCGTTTCCAAGAACGGTCTGCTCGACCTGCTGACGGAGAACATGACCGTCAATCCGCTTTATCCGATTATTCATATCACGGGTGAAGATATAGAGATTGCACTGACGCACACGGACCAAAACGGCGATGAGTACTACTCGTTCGTCAATGGTCAGCACACCATCCAAGGCGGTACTCACCAGGCGGCTTATCGCGAAGCGATAGGACGCACCATCAAGGAGTTTTTTAACAAGAACCAGGAACTCGCCGACATCCGAAACGGTGTTGTCGGAGCTATCGCCATCAATGTTGAGGAACCCGTTTTCGAAAGCCAGACGAAGGTGAAGCTGGGTTCGAAGGACATGAGTCCGACCGGCGGCGTGAGTGTGAATAAGTTCGTCAATGACTTCGTCAAGCAGCAGTTGGATAACTATCTGCACAAGCATCCCGAAATCACGGATGTGATGCTGCAGAAGATTCAGGACAGTGAGAAAGAGCGTAAGGCTATCGCGGGCGTGACGAAGGCGGCGCGTGAGCGGGCGAAGAAGAACCTCGTCAACAACCCCAAGTTACGCGACTGCCAGATACACCTTAACGACGCTAAACCCGTCAAGAGCGCCAAAGATGCAGACGACGATTTGCGTCTGGAGTCCTGCATCTTCATCACCGAGGGTCTGTCCGCTTCCGGCTCCATCACCAAGAGCCGCGACGTGCGCACACAGGCGGTCTTCTCGCTGCGCGGTAAGCCGCTCAATAGTTACGGGCTGAGCAAGTCGGTCGTGTATGAGAACGAGGAGTTCAACTGCTTGCAGTCGGCGCTGAATATCGAAGACGGTCTGGACGAGTTGCGTTATAACAAAGTCATCATAGCCACCGATGCCGATGTAGACGGAATGCACATCCGTCTGCTGATGCTTACTTTCTTCCTCCAGTTCTTCCCGGACCTCGTCAAGAAAGGGCACGTCTATATCCTCCAAACGCCGCTGTTCCGCGTCAAGGACAAGAACCAGACGAAGTACTGCTATAGCGAAGAAGAGCGCCTCAAGGCTATCGCGCAGATAAAAAATCCCGAGATAACCCGATTCAAAGGTCTCGGAGAGATTTCCCCCGATGAGTTCAAGGGATTTATCGGCAAGGAGATTCGTCTCGACCAGGTCAAGTTGCGCAAAGAGGACTCCGTCAATGAGTTGCTTGCTTTCTATATGGGCAAGAACACCAATGAGCGCCAGAACTTCATCATCGACAACCTTGTGATTGAGGAAGACCGGGTGGATGAGGATTTCGACATGTGAGATTTTATGGATTTTTGATTTATGTGGGCACTAATTGCATTTATAGGATTAGGTGTCTTGGTTGCCGCGCTCATTGAGATTAACGAGCGCATCAAGGCAAAGAAGGCGAAAGGCGAAAGGCAAGACGCGAAAGAAGCCTGTCTCAAACCAGAAGTCAGGGCGGAAGACTGCTCTGCCTGTGAGTTGATTTCTGTTTGCGAAAAAGAGGAAAAAAATAAGAAAAAGGCCTAAAAACAAAGAAGGTTGTCTCACGACAACCCAATCTTTTTACTTAACCTTAAATCTAATACCATGAAAAACACGGTGCAAAAGTACTGCTTTTTTGCAAACTGACCAAATATTTTGCAAAAAAACGTCAAAGTATTTGAAAATTGCTAATTCGGGTTTGCAAAATGCCCGTTTTCGGCTATTCTGGTAACAAATCGGGTCTTCTCGCGCGGGTGTGTTCCAGCGATTGCTCGTACATCCATTCCTCTATTTTCGCTTGGTGCCCGCTCAGTAATATCTCCGGCACTTTCCAGCCTTTGTATTCCGCCGGACGCGTATATACGCCGGCCTCTAACAGTCCGTCCTGAAACGAATCATTGAGCGCACTCTCTACGTCTCCTAATGCGCCGGGAAGCAGGCGGACAATCGCATCGGTCATCATCGCCGCCGGCAGTTCTCCTCCGGTCAATACAAAATCACCTATACTATACTCGCGCGTAATTAAATGTTCGCGCACGCGTTGGTCCACGCCTTTGTAATGTCCGCAGAGGATGATGATGTTCTGCTTGAGCGACAGGCTGTTGGCGGCTTTCTGGTCGAATCGCTCTCCGTCCGGCGCGGTGAAGATGATTTCATCGTAGTCCCGTTCGGACTTCAGGTGTGTGATGAGCCGGTCGATAGGTTCTATCTGAAGCACCATTCCGGCACTGAAACCGAAAGCGTAGTCATCCACCTTGCGGTGCTTGTCCAGCGTCCAGTCCCGTAAGTTATGCACGTAAATCTCGCAAAGGCCTTTGCTCTTTGCGCGTTGGATGATGGAGTGGTTGAGTGGTGATTCTAATAGCTCCGGACAAGCTGTGATGATATCAATGCGCATAAATTATAAATCATAAATTATAAATTATAAATTTCCCGTCAGGGAACCGGGTCGTAGCCGCTTCCGCCCCACGGATGACAGCGGCAGATACGTTTGATGCCGAGCCAGCCTCCTTTGAAAATACCGTATTTGAGGACGGCCTCCACCATATATTGGCTGCAAGTCGGCGTGTAACGGCAAGAGGGGGGCGTCAGGGGCGAGATAAACACCCGATAGAAATACACCGGCAGCAGGAAAATCTTACGGAGCACAATTTTCCATTTGTCGTTTGTCGTTTGTCGTTTGTCGTTAGGCATCCTTCATCCTTTCATCCTTCATCCTTTCATTTTTCACCTTATTAAGCGCTTTGCGCATGGCTCTCTCTATCACGTTGAAAGGCTGTGGTTCTTTGTCGATGTAGTTGAAGGCTATCTGATAGTTCGCATCGCCTAACAGGTCCTGATTCAGACGATAAGCTTCGCGCATCAGCCGCCTTAGATGATTTCGTTGTACGGCGTGCTTGAAGAGCGACTTGGGTGCCCAAACAAGCACCTGAGTACTGACGGCTGATGGCTCATGGCTGATGGCTTTATACGTCACGCGTAACGGCCATGCTACGAAACGCTGACCGTCTCGATACAACTGCGCGATGCGTAACTGGCCGCATAACTTGTTCTGTTTGGGAAAACCGTTAGCCATTAGCTCTTAGCCCTTAGCCTTTATTCGTTCTTCTCCAGATAGTCCGCGATAGCCATGGGCAGTGATGCGAAGGCTTGTCCTTGTCCGGCTTTGATATCTACGCGATAGCCAGCTTCTTCGAGCGCGCGGATGGTTCCTTCGCCGAAGGCTGCTATCAAGGTCTTGCCTTGTTTCCAATCGGGAAAGTTCCCCTTGAGCGAAATCACACCCGCCGGCGTGAATAACGCCACCAAGTCGTAGTCGAACGGTTTATCTGCCGGCCAGGGAGTCGTCACCGTGCGGTACATGATGGCCGGTTGCACCTCGATATTATTCTCGGCAAACATGTTAATCTGGTCCTGCGTGTGGATGTCGGACAGCACCATCAGGTACTTCTCGTTCGGACGACGGTGCATGGCCGGCAGCAGGTCTTCGAACTTGTTGCCGCTTTCGGGGAAGAAGACCTTGCGCTTGCGGTACTGGATATACTTCTGCAGGTAAAGTCCCACCTGCTCCGAGTTGCAATAGTAATGCATCGAATCGGGTACATTCAGGCGCATCTCTTCGCACAGACGGAAATAATGCTCAATGCCTAATCTTGAGTTTAGAATAACAGCCGTATAGTCCAGCGGGTTGATGCGCTGCTGACGGAATTCACGCGCGGTCAGTCCTTCGATATGAATGAACTGATAGAAGTCACATTGCACCCCGAACTGCTCTTCCAAGCGCGAATAGGGGTTGTGCTCCGTGGAGGGACGCGGCTGCGAAAAAAGAATCTTGTGTATCATATAAGCGTTAATGTTTGCTCGGATAAATAGAGGAGTGCACCGATTGGAAGCACCTCTAAAGTGACGATATATAGGATGTAATAAACGATGGCTATAGGAGAATTGATATAGGCGTGTACGGAGCGGTATATCCATAGCGACAGGAATAGTACCGCCATGATGCCCAGCACCCAGCGGCTGCCGGTAGTGCTACCCACGCGCAGCAGTACCAACAGGCATGGATAGAGCGCACAGGTGGTAAGCGTAAAGATATTCGCGTAATGCTCATACATCGGCATAAACCGACGGGAAACCATAAAGGTGTAGTCCACGATCAGGTCGCCTGTCATCTTCACCGCCAGTACCGCGATAGTAACTCCGCAAAGGGCTGCATAAGCGGTGAGCGAGAACGCGCTGTCCGCGCACAGGCACAGGCATAACCCCATAGAAAGGGTACCGATACGGAAAAGAGACAGCAGCACTTGAGCCATGAAGTTATTCGGCGCATCTTTGTAGGTGCGCTCGAGACGGGGACGCAGCGACTGAACCGCCTGCAGGATTGCACCGGGTTGGAGGTATTCGCCGAGAATGGCGCATAACAGCAGGAAGAGCATTACCCATCCGCTCCATGCCGCGCTCAGCGGTGATATGACGTGTGCTATGCTTTCCATAGATAGAGTTTGTCGCCTCGATGAATTAGTTTATCGGTCTTGAGCGAGAAATATGTACCTTGCAGGACACGTTTCGCCGGCTTGCCGTCTGCGTCACGCATCCCTTCTGCGCGGCACTCATATATGCCGGTTGTCTCGCCTGTTATCAGTAGTTCCGCCCCTTCTTCTATCGCGTCCACGGCTTCCACAAGGAATTCCGCTACGCTCAGCTGCTTGAAGAAATTGGTGCACTTGGCGGCGTAAATCTTCGTGCGTGTCGCCTTGTTGCCGTAGGTATGCGTCCATTCGCCCAAGCGCTGCCCCTGATAGTAACCGTCCCAGAAACCGCGGTTGAACACTCTGCTAAGCCGTTCGTCCCAGTCGGCAATCCTGGCCGCTATTCTCTCGCCGTTCGCCTCTTGCCATTCGCCGTTATACCATGCTTCCACCGCCTCCTTGTAACAGCGCACGACGGTGTCCACGTATTCCGCACCGCGGGCACGGCCTTCAATCTTCAGCACCCGCACACCGGCATCCAGCATCTTGTTCAGGAAATGGATGGTCTTGAGGTCCTTGGGCGACATAATATACTGGTTGTTGATGTCCAGTTCCAAATCGGAGGACTTGTCCTTGACCGTGTATCCGCGACGGCACACCTGTACGCACGCCCCGCGGTTGGCACTCAGTCCGTAGTTGTTCAGGCTCAGGTAGCACTTGCCGCTGACCGCCATGCATAGCGCTCCGTGGCAGAACATCTCGATGCGTATCGGTTGTCCGCTGCGGCCGCAAATATGCTGCTCTTGGATGTCCTTGTAGATGGATGCCACCTGTTCCATATTCAACTCACGCGCTAAAACGACTACGTCCGCAAACTGCGCGTAGAACTTCAGCGCCTCGGTATTGGCTATATTGAGTTGGGTGGATAGGTGCACTTCCTGACCGATGCTGTTGGCGTACATCATGACGGCGACGTCGGACGCGATGATGGCGTCCACTCCTGCCGCGTGCGCTCTATCGACTATCTCCCGCATCAGCGGCAGGTCCTCGGGATACATGACGGTGTTGACCGTCAGATAGGTCTTCACACCCGCTTCGCGGCAACGCGCAACGATGGTATCGATATCGTTGGTGGTGAAATTGACCGAACTGCGGGCACGCATGTTGAGGTGCTCGATACCGAAATAGACGCTCGTAGCACCGGCTTCGATTGCCGCTGCTAGACTCTCCCAGCACCCTACCGGGGCCATGATTTCTATTTCGGATGGATTCTTCATTGTTTATTCCCGCCGCATGTACCTCTCTGATTCCTGCAAAATACGGACTTGCATGAGAGTAACATTGGGTGATTAATGCGTGATTATTGTGTGGTTATTGCGTGGTTCAATATATACTCTGCTATCTGGACGGCATTGAGTGCGGCGCCTTTGCGTATCTGGTCACTCACGCACCAGAAACTCAGTCCGTTCTCGTCTGTCAGGTCCTTGCGGATACGTCCGACAAACACTTCGTCTTTGCCGCTCAGGAAGAGGGGCATCGGGTAAATCTTTTTCTCCGGTTCATCCATCAGCACACATCCTTGTGCGTTGGCGAAAGCCGCCTTGGCTTCCTCTACGCTTATCGGACGCTCGGTCTCCACCCAGATACTCTCGCTGTGCGCACGCAGCGATGGCACACGCACGCAGGTCGCACTCACCTTCACGTCCGAGTGCATGATTTTGCGTGTCTCGTTGAACATCTTCATCTCCTCTTTCGTGTAACCGTTGTCGGTGAATACATCAATGTGAGGGATGAGGTTATAGGCTAATTGGTATGCAAATTTCTCAACGGTCGGTTGCTCGCCGTTCAGCACTTGCCTGTATTGGGTCTAATTCTTTCATCGCCTGCGCACCGGCACCCGAGGCAGCCTGATAGGTCGCTACATGTACGCGACGGATGTGACTCAGGCGCTCTATCGCCTGCAGCGCTACAACCATCTGTATCGTCGTGCAGTTCGGGTTGGCGATGATGTTTCGCGGACGAACCAAAGCGTCCGCCGCGTTCACTTCAGGTACCACCAACGGCACATCCGCGTCCATACGGAAAGCCGACGAGTTGTCAATCATGATGGCGCCGAAGCGGGTGATATCTTCCGCATATATGCGTGACACGCCTGCGCCCGCGGATACAAAAGCAATATCGACACCCTTGAAGGCGTCGTCATGCTGCAAAAGGCGAACCGTGTGTTCTTTGTCTCTGAAAAGGTATTTCTTACCGGCACTCCGCTCCGAACCGTAAAGACGAAGTTCGGAAACGGGGAATTGCCGCTGTTCGAGAACAGCAAGCAATTCCTGTCCGACGGCGCCGGAAGCGCCAACGATTGCTACTACCATAATTAAGCCAGAGCAACGATGATTTCGCCGTCTTTCTCAGAGAAAGCCAGCTTGTTCTCACGTGCGAGCCATCCGAGGGCGAATGCCAACTCGTCGTTCTTCAGTTTGGTAGCTTTTTTCAGTGCTTTCATGTCGAGAGCACCTTTTGCCAACGCACCCCATACGAGGCCTGCGTTTGCGCCAATCTTACTAATCATAATACCTTAAATAATTAAATGTGACTAATACGAGCGATTTTATGGGTCACTCCTCCCATTTCTTGAATATCAGACAAGCGTTGTGTCCTCCGAATCCGAAGGTGTTGCTCAACGCATATTTGATGTCGCGTTTCTGTGCTTTGTCGAACGTGAAGTTGATGCGATAGTCTATCTCTTCGTCTGCATCTTCGGGGTCATGGTTGATGGTCGGAGGTATTATTCCGTCCTTCAGCGCCATGATACATGCCAAGGCTTCTACGGCACCCGTGGCACCGATGAGATGCCCGGTCATCGACTTCGTGGAGTCCAGATTCATCTCATATACATGCTCGCCGAATACGCGCTGGATAGCCTTCACTTCCGTCACGTCGCCGAGCGGCGTGGATGTGCCGTGTGTGTTGATGAAATCTATCTGCTCGGGCGCTAATTGTGCATCCTTGAGAGCCAGACGCATCACGCGCTCCGCACCCTTGCCTTCCGGGTCCGGTGCCGTCATGTGATAGGCATCCGATGTCATTCCTTCGCCGATTATCTCTGCATAAATCTTCGCGCCGCGCGCTTTCGCATGCTCGTAGTCCTCCATAATCAGACATGCCGCACCTTCGCCCAAAACGAAGCCGTCACGGCTCTTCGAAAAAGGACGGCTGGCAGTCTCCGGCGAATCATTACGCGTCGAGAGGGCGTGCAATGAGTTGAATCCGCCAACTCCGGTGTATGTCACATCCGCGTCAGCACCACCCGCTAACAGCACATCCGCGTGTCCCAGACGAATCTGGTCGAACGCCGAAGCCACTGCGTGCGAGGAAGACGAACAGGCTGTGGAAACGGAGAAACTCGGACCGCCGAGACCGAAACGAATCGAGATCTGTCCGGCTGCGATACTTGGGATAGCCTTGGGTATCATAAACGGGTTGAAACGCGGCACACTGTCGCCCTTGGCGAAATCGATAATCTCCTCCTCCATCGTCTGCAGACCGCCCATTCCGCTACCCCAGATGACACCTACGCGGCTGCGGTCCTCCTTGTCTAAGTCCAAACCGCTGTCGCGCAACGCTTCGTCCGCCACGCAGACGGAGAACTGCGAGTAACGGTCCATCTTGCGCGCCTCCTTTCGGTCGATGACCGTGGTGGGGTCGAAATCCTTCACCTCGCCGGCAAAATGGGTCTTGAACAGACTCGCGTCGAAAGAGGTTATCGGCGCTATTCCGTTGGTTCCGGCCACTAATGCCCGCCATGTTTCAGGTGCAGAATTACCCACCGGGGTAAGTGCTCCTAAACCCGTAATGACTACTCGTCGTAATTGCATGTTTATGAAACTATAAATAAAAAGCATACGAGTTTACAGGTTTCCCGTAAACTCGCAAACTAAGGTGAAAGGCAATTTACTTACCGTTAACTTTCTCCTCCACATAAGCGATAGCATCGCCTACGGTAGCGATTTTCTGGGTATCCTCATCAGGGATGGAAATGCCGAACTCCTTCTCAAACTCCATAATCATCTCAACCGTGTCCAGAGAATCTGCACCCAGATCAGTTTGGAAATTAGCCTCTTTAGTAACCTGAGACTCCTCAACACCAAGCTTATCAATAATGATTGCTTTTACTTTTGCGTCAATTTCAGCCATAATACTAATTCAATTAAGTTAATATTTATGTTTTTCAAATTAATTTTCGAATATCCAAATATTCTTTCTTTTAGAAAAGCGGCGCAAAGTTACTGCTTTTTTTTGGAATACGCAAATTTTTTTGCGTTATTTTGTGTTTTTGCTATTTAAATATAGCACAAGCTTCCCTAAATAGACACCGCTCTTCCCCATTTGAACAACCGGAATGCTGTCTCCGTCCAGATTGGCGATGCGTAAATTATCATATAATTTATGCGTGTGACCGCCAATGACGGCATCGATTCCACGGGTGTGCGCCACAAGGGCAGTGTCGCAAACATCGCCGGCTGCTTTGCCGCAAGTGCCCATGTGACTCAGGCATAGCACGACATCGCAGTTCTGCGCACGCAAAGTGTCTGCCATGGCTTGCGCAACAGGGTAAGGCTCAATGTATCTTGCCGGCAGGAAATTCTTGTCCGAGATGATACCTTTCGGGTCGCAACCCAAGCCAAAGATACCTATCTTCAAACCTCCTTTGCGGACGATGGCAAAAGCCTGAACAGCTCCCTCCATCGCTGTGCCCGTGAAGTCATAATTGGAGCATACAATCGGAAAATTGGCGGTCTTCAGCACCTCCGCCAACGTGTCCAGGCCGTTGTCGAACTCATGGTTTCCCAAAGTACCGGCATCATAACCCATTCGGTTCATGGCCTGCAACTCCACGCGACCATGATAGAAATTGAAATACGGAGTGCCCTGACAGAAATCACCCGCATCCACTAACAGCAGATGTTTGTCCAACCCGCGTTCTTCGCGGATGAGTCCCATCCGGCGGGCATAACCGCCTTGCCCGTTCGCCTTCGGTTCCACTTGCGAATGGGTGTCATTCGTGTGCAAAATCGTCAGGTGGTCACGCGGTCCGCAAGCGATGCAGCATAATGCCACCAATGCATAGAAAAGAGAGTGTTTCATTGTATCTACAAAATTACCAATTACAAACGACCAACGACTAACGACTAACGACCAACTACCAACGACCGCTTCTTAAAACCGCTTGCTGATTTCCTCGTCTTTCACCAATGAGACGATGGTTTTTCCGTCCACAGTCCGGCGGTACTGAGGTAAGGCGAAAAGACGCGTCACCAAGTCCCGCATCTCGCTGTCTGTAAGACTCTTACCCATAGGAATAGCCGCCGCGTCAGCCAGCGAAACAGCAATCTGTTTCTGCCATTCCTGTTTAGTGTCGGCTCCCCGCTCACGCACTTGGTGCAAAATATCTTCGAGCACAGGCAGCGGCGACTGACTTGCCAACTGGCCAGGGACACCTTGTATCGAGAAACTATCCGGACTGAGTTGCTCCAAGTCAAAACCGATGGTGCGCAAATCCGGCAGCAGATGGTCCATCAATACCATCTCGTCCGGTTGCAGGCTCAACACTTCGGGGAAAAGCATCTGTTGCATTGCACCTTGCGTGTTCGTCAACTGCTCGATGAACTGGGCGTACAAAACCGCCGAATGCGCACGACGCGGATGAATGAGAAGCACTCCCTCTTCGGTGGAAACAAAGATGTATTTGTGCTGCCACATAGGTGCCTGCTCTATATGCTCTGCCGAAAGCAGAGCGGCATTGAACGGCGCAGCCGTGCTCATTCCGTCATTGAGAGGCGCAGCCGCGCTCAATCCCTCATAGAGGGACTCCCAGTTTTTCGGAGTGGGAGGGTTCGGGTAGATGGCACCGCGGGTGTGGAAAGGGTTGTAGTTCGGGTCCACACGCACCTCCGGACGAGCCACAGGCTTGTTGCTCGGCAGCGGGATATCAATATTTCCCGACGTGTCGAAATCAATCTGCGGCGCGAGGGTGAACTTGCCCAAAGCCTCACGTACGGAGGCCATGAGAATCTGGAAGATAGCCTGCTCGTCGGCGAATTTTATCTCTGTCTTCGTCGGGTGTATATTAACGTCAATAGCTTCGGGTTCGATGTCAAAATAGATGAAGAAAGACGGCTGGTAGTCGTTCGCCAGCATACCCGAATAAGCCGTCTGTACCGCCTTCAGGAAGTAGGGATGGCGCATGTAACGGCCGTTGACGAAGAAGTACTGCTCTGCCTTGCGCGTCGCTGACTCGGGCTTGATGACAAACCCGCGGATGGACACCAACTCCGTTTCGGTTTTGATATCCACGAAATTGGATGTATAGACGTTGCGTTTTGGATTGCCGAACACCGCCTCGATGCGTTGTTTCTCCGTGCCTGTCGGCAGTTCCAAAAGTATCTCGTCGTTATGCACGAAAGTAAATGACACTTTCGGATAAACGAGTACAATATGATAGAACTCTGTCAGCAGGTTGCGCAACTCCGTCTGGTCGGACTTGAGGAACTTACGGCGCACAGGTACGTTGAAAAAGAGGTTGCTGACCTTGATATTCGTCCCTTTGGGACAAGAGCACACCTCCTGGCGCACGACGTCCGAACCGTGTATCTCAAGCAGCGTACCGGTCTCGTCTTCAGCCCGACGGGTGGTCATCTCCACTTGCGCGACGGCGCAAATGGAGGCTAATGCCTCGCCGCGAAAGCCCATGGTACGCAGCGAAAACAGGTCCTTCGCATCGCGGATCTTACTCGTCGCATGGCGTTCGAAAGCCAGACGGGCATCCGTCTCACTCATTCCGCTACCGTCGTCGATGACCTGCAATAGGGTTCGACCTGCGTCACGAACGATGACTTGCACGCGAGTGGCACCCGCGTCCAAACTGTTCTCCACTAACTCTTTCAGACACGACGCAGGGCGTTGGATGACCTCGCCCGCCGCTATCTGGTTAGCTACGCTGTCCGGTAACAAATGAATGATATCCACGACTCTTTACTATAATATAAAATAGAATGCAAAGATGAGCAGACCGAGCAATACAAGCCAGAAGACCAATCTCGACTGTTTCTTCTTGCGCAACTCGGTCATGTTCTTCTCATGCTCTTCGCGGAAAGACCCATGATGAAGACGCGCAAGTCTTTTTTCCTTGCGCGCCTCCTTATCCTCGTCATAGTAAATGGGGCGGTAGTCCCATTCACGGGGTTTCTGTACTTTCGGAAAAAGTACTGACATTTATTTACTTCACGATTGCTTGGAAGTCTGCGTCCTCTGCGAACTTGGCAAACTCGATGTCGTTTGCTGCGCGGCTCTTGAGGCTTATATCCTGAGCGATAGCGGACTTGAGGTTCTCGATAACGGCAGCTCTGTCGTTCGTACGAGCACCTACCACAGCCTTCAGGTATGCCGTTGTTGCGTTCGGCTCTTTCACGTTAGCCAAGGTCTGAGCGGCTGCTGCGTAGTCCTCGTCGAGAATCTGCTGAACAGCGGCGTTGTTGGTAGCGTTGTTGCCATAAGCCTTCTTAGCGGCAGCGTAGTCACCTTTCTGCGTGTAAAGCGTACCCAGAGCGGCATTCAGGTTACCTTTGGTACCGGCAGCCTTGCCGAAATACTCCTCTGCTTTCTCCAGGTCACCGTCTGCCATAGCTGCGATACCTGCGTTGTAGTTCACGTCCGGATCGTTGGGTTGGATGCCCAGTGCGTGACCGTAGCAACGGCGAGCCTCCGTGATGTTACCTTCCTCGAAGTAAAGTTGACCGAGGCTGTTCCATGCGCGGTAGTCATTGTAGATATTGGCAGCTTTAGCGTAAAGCTCCATCTTCTCTTCATGTTTGTCAGTCAGCGTAGCAGCGTAGAGCAACTCCTCAACACTCAGTTGGGCGGGGTCGTTCTTTGCCAACTCGCGAATCTCGTCATCGCTCTTACCGATGATGTCGGTGGTGAGGATGAGGCGGCTGCGACGGAGAGCCGGAAGAATCTCCTCAGCGATAGTACCGTAAACGGCGCTCAGGTTCTTGATTTGAGCCTCACGCTCCTCGGGATCGCTGTACATGGAGAGCACGCGCAGAACGAGGTCTTTGTCACGCATGTTGCTGTTCTCCATAGCTTTCTGGAATCCTTCCCAGTCCTCTGCGGTGATGTTCGACTCGATAGCGTTGTTCAGTTTGTTCTTCTTGAGGTCTTTCTTCAGGAAGTTGGCAGCCACTTTCTGACGGTTCTGAGCCAGCTTCTCGTTGAGAGCCATACCACCATCCGGAGATGCGTAACCGGCTACCTCAATCTTGTTGATTTCCTTACGCTCTGCCTCTTTGGCGTCCTTGATAGCGGCCTGCAAAGCCTTTACCTCGTCGCTCTTGGTCTCTTTTGCGCGGAGTTCGGAACTCTGAATGAGGAACTTGATGTCCGCCTCGGTCAACTCCTGAATAACGCGTTGGAACTTGTCCGGAGTAGCTGCGGTCTTGTTGTCCTGTGCTTCTGCCAACTCGTCGGTAGCAACCACGCCGTCAGCAATCTTCAGGTCAGGAATCTCAATCACTTTGTTGCCTACCTTCGCCTCGAAGCGCAGATAGAGTTCGGATTTACGCATTGCGGGAACATAGTCAAACGAGCATTTCTGCGAATATTTGCCGCCCAACTTGTAGTTCACGGTCTTGCCGTTCTCTTTGGCCTTCTCACCTACGTAGGTCACAGGCTCGCCAACAGCCTCTTGGCCGTCGAATTTGAGGACCGGAGTAACGGTCAGCACACCTTTCTTCGCAAATTTCTTCTCAGGGAAAGTACCGGTGATTTCGGCATCTACTTTGCTGCCTACTTTCTCCAGCGGACTCGGGTTAACTGAAATCTCATCGGGATTAGGCACCGATTTGTTACATGATGCCAACAATGCCACAGCGGCAATGAGGCTCAGGAATAAACCTTTCTTCATAATGAATATAAATTAGTTAGTTTGTATTGTTGATTGTTCGTTTCTACAATGCGCCTTCTACGCATAATTCGCCGCAAAAGTACTAAAAAAAAATGGTATGTGCAAGTTTTTTTTAAGAAATGTATATTTTTTTCTTCATTTTGTCAAATATTTTTCCCAAAACACTCCTTCTCGTACTGTTTTCCTTGCGTTACCGAGCCGGTACGTCTAATTTTTTGCTGCGAGCTGGAAGCCGTTTGATACTCGTTTGGTTTTAAAACGAGACAAATATGCAAAAAAATCGCCACCGGTGAGGGCGACGATTTTTCATGACAAAAACCTTTCTAAGTTGTTTTGAAACTGCGATTATTTCAGTTCTCGAACGAGCATTCCTGCGTATAGTGCATTTCGGTCGCCGGAAATAATATCGAATAGCGTGGCACCAAGTGTTGCATTTTGCGCTTCTTCCTCCAATGCCATATACCGATTATCCCAGATAGCCGTCGTGACGGGTTTGATGGTAGCACGGCGAACGTAATTGATTTGTCCGTCTTTGCCGAGTACCCGTTCAAGCACTTCATACCTTGATGCCTCATTCACGCCTTCCTTCAGTCCGATTTGCACCTGAACCTGATTGCCCGGCAGCACAGCGGAGAGAACATCCGTCACCTTGAATTGCGGGAACTTGCGCTGCAGCGCTACGATATTCTTGTCTTGCGCACGAGTGAGAACTTTGCGGAAGACATCAGCTGGCGTGTGCAGCCCTTTCATCACGGCCTTTTCGCTCCGCGCAGAGTAGGAACCGAGCAGTTCCATCGTGAACGAAGTGTGGTCTGCATCAAAGGCACGTTTGCGTTCAGGCGTAGCGTGGACGGAATCGCCATAGTACTGCATATAGAACGTATTCGCGATTTCCTCATTCCATTTCAGTTGGAAGAGATACGTGGTCATATCTACCGTGAATCCGGCAATCTTGTCAGAGATAGAGCCGCTGAGGTCAGCGATGCTCTTTGTCAAGTCCGCGATACCTTTTCCTGATGACGAGCCTGCAGCGGAGGAAATTCCGGAGGCGGCTTGGGCTGCGGTACCGATGATTTGGAAGACCGCCATCGCTTTTTGCGCTTGTTCTTCCTTGTCGACATAACTGATGTCGGTGATGAGGACGAATGTGTTGGGAATCAGTTCAATATCCGCGTCCGCTAACACGGGTTTGCCGGTGATGGTATATTGCGCCATCATTGCTTCGTGCGCCGACACGTCATAAGCGGCACGCTCGGAAATCAGGTCCGTGTTACACACGCCTGTCTTCTTGTCGCGGTCGAACCATTTGGCCACCAGCCGCTTGGCTATTTCGTTCTTCTGAATGAACTCCTGTGCCACGGCTTCCGCCTCTTTGTCCTTTGTCTTCACCGGCAAGCCTTGTACCATCCGCACACTCAAACGATGGTCGTTGTACTTGTCCGGAATAGGAATCTGCTGGCATGTGATGTATAATTCATCGAACATGCGCGTGCCGGGATGGAGCGCATAGATGGGATAGATTGACGCACGGTTGTACTGCTCAAGGCTGGACGGTTCTTGCGCCGTAAGGCTTATAGAGAACAGGCAAAGAATGATAAACAATGTTCTTTTCATAGCGTTTCCTCCTAATAATCCCATAAACCTTCCGGCACTTTGTCGCGGAGCGTGAAGAAATTCTTCGTGCCTGTCGCCAATGTTTTGCCGTTACTGTCCATCCATGTTGAGCCGCCTACTTTCTCGTGGTATATCCACCCGATCATGCGCGGCTTTCCGTGCGGCGTGGGATGGATGGACGCTTCGCCGAAACGCTCCATGACAAGCATATAGACCGGCTTGGCGATTTCCTTGCCGCGGATATTGACCATCCCGACGAGGGTGTCCTTTTTCACTGGCGCTACGTCATTGACGAACTCATAGACGGTGTCGTATTTGAATTTCGTCAGGGTGTCTCCCGCTGCGCTGATGAGTCCGTATTTACCCGCGTCGTTCTGTACCCAATGCGGCAATTCGGTCTCCTCCGCCATTAGAGGAAGAGCCGTGATGACGAGAAGCAGGCACACCAGCCATGCGTTTATTTTACGTCCCATATGTTCTCCGGTAAGAATTCAGCGTCAAACGGAATAGCCAGGGTGTTGGCTTTGATGGCTTTTTTGAGCGGTTTTACCAGGTCGTCCACTTTATCCACTATCTTGTAGTCCGCCGGAATCTCGAAATTTACATCCGTTATCTTCGGCTCAACGCGGTAATTCACGAGATTGGTTTCTTGGGAGAAGAACTCGGTGCTGCTTGAATACTGCACTATCACGCCGTATTCCGCCAGACGGTAACCCGGAGCCGGCACCTTGGTCCATTTCTTTCCGATAACCTCGATGATTTCGACGTCTTCCTCTTCGCTGTTCTCGTCATAGGGAGCCAGACCGTAATTGGCAATACACTGGAAGCCGTTAATCTCCTCGATCTCATCGTTTTCCGTGGCAGGTTGCAGGCTGCAAGACATTCGCCACTGCTCGGTTTTCGAAGCAGGATCAACAACCTTTAAGGCCATTTTCAGGTTCGGGAACGCAACGATGAATGTGCCTGTCTCGCCGTCCGAGATGGCGATACGACCGAGCTCCGGAACGAAGTTTGCGATACGGTTGTTGACGCCGTCCCATTTCTGAATCTGCGTCCACTCGCCTTCCGGCAGACTGGTGATGTACTTCTGTGTCTCCAGCTGCTTGAGGGTGTTTTTAACGATGGGTTTGGCTAACATTTTCGCCATTCCTTTCTGCGCGGCATCAAGATTCGGATTGTTCTCAAGACTCGTCTTGACACGGTCAACGAGCACGTCGAGGTTGTCCTCGAAGTGCATGTTTACACGCACATTCGTCTGACCTACAAAGATTTGTTGAGCATTCATGCACAAGCTGACTACAGCCAATGCAGCAAAAAGAGTAAGTTTTTTCATAGTGAGTAATATATATTGGTGAAACAATTCGCCGGCAAAGGTACAACATTTTTTTTATATGCGCAAATAATTAGCCGTTTTTTTCTTTACATGCAAAAAAACACTCAAAAACTTGCGTATTTGCTTTTTTTGTAGTACCTTTGCAGCCGAAAACCGTTTCACTATGACAACACAACAATCCAATTCATTACGCACCATCACTATCATCGCCATGATTTTCCTCTATGCGATGATTTCGTTCGTCACCAACCTCGCTGCGCCGGTAGGTAAGATTTGGGGAGACTCTTTCGCAGACCCCATCCGCGCGGAAAGAATGGGCATGTTAGGCAACCTATTCAATTTCCTTGCCTATCTGGTGATGGGTATCCCTGCGGGAAACATCCTGAGCAAATACGGATACAAGAAGACCGCACTCGTCGCACTGGCACTCGGTTTCATCGGCATCGGCGTGCAATGGCTGTCCGGCGTGACGGACAGTTTCTATGTGTATCTCGTCGGTGCGCTGATATGCGGTTTCTGCGTGTGCATCCTCAATACCGTGGGCAACCCGATGCTGAACCTGCTCGGCGGCGGCGGTAACAAAGGTAACCAGTTGAACCTCATCGGAGGTACGTTCCAGTCCCTCTCGGCGGCGCTGACACCTATGCTGGTCGGCGCGATAGTAGGCGAGAGCCTGGCGGGAAAAGAGATAGACGATGTGAACATCGTTCTGTATCTGGCCATGATTATCTTTGCACTCATCTTCATCATCATCTTCTTCACGCCTATCGCCGAACCATCGGGAGCCGGACAGAACATCATCTACGAAAGCAGTCCGTGGCACTTCCGCCATTTCGTGTTAGGCGCGGTGGCGATATTCTTCTACGTGGGTATCGAAGTCGGCGTTCCGGCTACGCTTATCAGTTATCTGCATAAGACGGCAGGCAAAGGTTATGACGACGCCACCTTCATCGCCGGCATATACTGGCTGCTGATGCTCGTCGGACGATTTATCGGTTCGGTTGTCGGCGGCAAGGTAAGCAGCCGCATGATGGTCATCTGCGTCTCCATCCTCGCCCTTGCGCTGATGGGCTCGGCGATGCTGCTCGGCGAGAGCATACAGGTGTACCTGCCTACCGACTGGCGGTTTGACATGCAGCAGATGCCGATAGCGGCGCTGCTGATAATGATGGTGGGACTGTGCACCTCCATCATGTGGGGAAGTATCTTCAATATGGCTACCGAGGGACTGGGCAAATACACGGCGAAAGCCTCGGGTATATTCATGATGATGGTGGTCGGCGGCGGCGTCATACCGTACGTACAGAGCGCTTTCGCGGCGCATGACTGCCTGTTCAGTTATATCGTGCCGGTCATCGGCGTAGCCTTCATCCTCTATTACGCGATACGGGGCAGCAAAAATGTCAATAAGGATATCAAGGTCGATTGATAGCAGTGCCCTGCGGGAAGTGACGGCGCGTTACGACACCACGCAAATTTGCGTGGTATGCGATGCGTGCGTACCCTTCGAGTGCGGATGGCCTGTACTGAGGATTCCTGTCAGCGAGGAACAGAAATCATTAGAGACCGTCTCTCATATCTGGGATTTTCTTTTCGAGCAGAATATCACCCGTCGCGGACTGCTGTTATGCGTCGGCGGCGGAGTGCTCACCGACCTCGGCGGCTTTGCCGCGGCAACCTACAAACGGGGTATTGACTATGTCAATATACCTACCACCCTTCTCGCCATGGTCGATGCCTCTTCCGGAGGAAAGACCGGCATCAACTACCGCGGACTGAAGAACAGCATCGGCTGTTTCGCGCCACCTGTGGAAACACTCATCTGCCCGCAGTGGCTCCGGACACTACCCGCCAAAGAGATACTCAGCGGCTTCGGGGAGATGCTCAAAACAGGAATGATAAGCGAACCTGCCTTATGGCACCGGCTGCTGCAATATGACCTCGACACCATGGACACCGAGGCGCTGATGCCGCTGATTGAACAGTGCGTGGCAGCCAAAGAACGCATCGTGGCCGTGGACCCCAAAGAAACAGGACTGCGCAAAATACTGAATTTCGGACACACCTTCGGCCATGCATTGGAAGAATTCAGCATTCAGCATTCAGCATTCAGCAATCCGCTTCCGCACGGCTATGCCGTTGTCTATGGCATGATAGCGGAGTTGTACCTCAGCGTCACCAAACTCGGCTGCCCCAAAGAACCGCTGCAACAACTGACGCAATGCATGCTTCATTACTACGGACGTCCGGACTGCAAGTGTTCCGACCGTGAGGCATTGATAACGCTCATGCAACAGGACAAAAAGAATGAGCGCACAGCCGCTATCAACTGCACGCTCCTTCAGTCCGTCGGTACGCCTCTCATCAATCAGGTTATCACTCCTGACGAGGCGGCCGAAGCCTTAGAGTATCTTTTCTCCCTGTAAGGTAAAGCACCCCTGCTCGCTTTCCACTACTACCACTCCGTCGCGCCATACCAGACGCGCCTTACGGTTCGTCCCTTCTGTCTCGTCAAGGCCCTGCGAAGCGGACTCCTGCTTGACGATATACAAGGTGACTACATCGTGGTCGTAGCTGACGATGGCATAGACGCGTGTGGGCATGCCTGTGTCGAAACTCGAGAGGTTGAACTTATTGCTCACAGCGTATATCTGACCGTTATAAGTCAGACTCGTCCAGTCGTTCACTACGGCATCTTCAAGCAATAAGTAACGGCACACGTCCGCGGAGTCGATAGTCACCGGCGCCGGTTCTGGAAGAACTTCTGAGTTGGTACCAATCTTAAACTGCTCTGTCGGCGAGATCTCCGGTACACCGAAATAGTTGACAAAACGTCCTACGACATCCGAAAGCGGGTCGCCGGCCTTGACATCCGCGCCATAACGCTTACCCGTCACTCCGTCACCGCGGTCGAAGAGTAACATCGAACCCGTATTATCGCGCACGTATATATAGGTGTCGTATTTCTTGGTCACCACTACATCGTTCAGATAGACCGTTGCATTATCGACGGACCGCACCGCCTCTTCGACTGTCTTCTTACGCTCTAAATGCAGCAGTACTACAGCACTCGCCTGCACATCGCCGGAAGAGAACAATAAGGTGTCCGAATAATGACCGCTCGGGTCATAGTCGCAATCGTAGTCCGGCTCAGGGATGTGGAAATAGACGGTCAATAGGTCGCCGTCTCGGTCTAAAAGTTCCGATGAAACCGAGAAAATAGCGTCATTGGAGTGCGTCACCTTAATGTCTTCCGTCAATTTGTTGGCATTGACGGTAATGGTGCGTTCACCATACCAATCCAGCGTAGTCCCGAAGTTCACCAACGGCGCCACGATAGCCGGTACGTCACCCATAGCTTCTACGCGACGGTACAGGCAAACAGGTGTCTGCGAACGGTCGGCATAGCAGGCAAACAGAGTGGGACTGTTATTCGCATTATACTGAATAATCTTTGCCTTGCTGTTACCGAGGTTGGTGATGACCGCCTCACCACCGTCCTCGATGGCGATGCTCCAATAACCGTAGTTACCGTAGGTCTTCTCGTCCACCACGTTGTTCCACACCGCCAGACGGTTCTTGGTCTGACCGCCGGACGCCACCAAGTACGCCTCTTCATAGCGAATCTCGTCTTGGAAGATGAACGCTTTTTTTTCGTTCAAATCGGCAATTCTGAGGGTATAGATTGCCCGTTCGTCGGCATCCACCATCATCCTGTCCTCCGAATAGCGGCCTTTGATGGCATGGATGTTGTTACTACTTTCGTATTCATCGAAATAACCCATGATATAATTGACACCTTCTTTGGCAACACCGAAGATGACTTGGTCGGAGTCCTCCAACTGCTCTACATCCGTCACCAGTTGGTATGTATCCATCGTAAAGACGGAACTGCCGCCGGATGACGAACGAATCGATATACTGTTGATATAAATGGCGTTCTCCGTACACTCCACCCAGAAACGGATGTTTCCTGTCTGCGGAGTGTCAAAAGTTACGATGGAATCGCGATTATATACACCTTCGCCGCTGTGCGCAGGCTTGGTAACCGTGATGCTTTTCGGTTCGTTTTCGCCCACCTGCACATAGATGGTTCCTTTACCTTTGGAACTGTTCTGACAGAAGTTAAACGTCACCCGACGCACCTCTTCGAATACACTCTGCGAGTGTGCGCCTGCACCCGACGTACCGGTCTTGACTCCTACGCCTTGCGAGAAAATACGACCTGCTGCGTCCGGATGACCCGGAGTGGTGTATTCCGTCGCCTCTTTATCGCAAATCCACTCGTTGGAAACGGCACCATTGACAGTACTGCTCCAAATCTTGGAAGTGAACGTGTACGTCGTCACGCCCGCGAAGAGCGGCAACATACCAATCGCCAATAAGGCCGTTAAAAGAATTCGTTTCATGGTATTTCTATGGTTAAACATTACACTTTATACGCCGCCACGATTTGCTTTACCAGCGGGTGACGGACTATGTCTTTCTCGTTGAATTCGATAATACTGATGTCTTTGATGTACTTGAAGCGGTCCATCGCATCGCGCAGTCCTGACTTCTGCGTCGGCGGCAGGTCTATCTGCGTCATGTCTCCGGTGACAATCATCTTGCTGCCGAAACCGAGGCGGGTGAGGAACATCTTCAGCTGCAACGCCGTCGTGTTCTGCGCCTCATCGAGAATCACCACCGCGTCACTCAACGTGCGTCCGCGCATGAATGCCAGAGGCGCAATCTGTATGGTTCCCTTCTCCATATACTCCGCCAATTTTGCCGATGGAATCATGTCTTGCAAAGCGTCGTACAGTGGTTGCAAATAGGGATCTATCTTCTCTTTCATGTCACCTGGTAGGAAACCTAATTTCTCTCCTGCCTCCACCGCCGGACGGGAAAGGATGATACGTCTCACTTCGCGGTTCTTCAAAGCCCGCACAGCCAGCGCTATCGCTGTATAAGTCTTGCCGCTGCCGGCAGGACCGACTGCAAAAAGCAAGTCGTTCTCTTCGTACGCCTTCACCAACGCCTGCTGGTTTGTACTCCGTGCATAAATCGACTTTCCGTTTACACCGTGCAAAATGAGGTTGTCCGTCGCCTGTTCCTGCGGCTTGTCGCCATGCAAAAGCATGAGGATGTCTTGTTCTGTGAGACGGTTGTTGCGAATACAAAACTGCTCACAGAGGTGTAGCGACTGCTCGAAATTGGCGATAGCCGTTTCTGCACCGGTTACCTTTACTTGGTACCCCCGTGCCACGACACGCACATCAGGGTGCTGGTTCTTCAGACACAGGATATTTCGGTTATTAACGCCGTAAAAGGTCGGTGTATCGAGGGAGTCGTTCAGAGATAGTATTTGTTCCATTCGGTTCTATTGTTACAAAAAGTGTCTGCGGGCCGTTGTTGAGCACCAGATAAGGCACGTTCAGCCGGCGGTTATACGTAAGGGCTTGGTCCAATGTCTTCTGCGTCAGCGCCACCGTCTCCGCCTTGCATTCGATGAGCATAAGCGGTCTCATCGCTCGGTCATAGACGACGGCGTCGCAGCGTTTCTTGGCTTCTCCTACCGTGATAGCGGTCTCAACGGCAATAAGCGGGGCAGGGTAGTCCAGTTCCGTCAAGCGGTGAAGCAACTGCTGGCGCACCCACTCTTCCGGCGTCAGACGCACCCACCGATGACGCCACTCACAGAAAATCTGCTCCTTGTTATTATGAAGCCGCGTTTTCATCCAAGACCAAGACCAACGACTAACGACCAACTACTTTAAATAATTATCCTTCAATGAGCACGTCCTGTTGAGTACAAGCTTGTCTGCCGTCGTGTCCGTATCGACCACAAAATACCCTTGTTTAAGCAACTGATAGTGGTTCTCTTGCTCGATTCCATCGATAAAAATCGGTTCGTGCAATTCGCTGCGCAGAGACCCCTCAATCTTAATGGTCTTCACCTCCAGACTGTTCGGATTAAGCAGGTCGCGGAAGTCTCCTTCTTCGGCAGCAGGGTTCTCCACGGCAAACAGACGGTCGTACAGACGCACCTCGGCGTCCAACGCAGACTTGCATTCCACCCAGTTGATGGTCGCCTTCGTCTTACGGTTACCGCCTTCGGTGCCCGACTTGCTATCCGGGTCGTAGGTCGCATAAACGGTCGTGATATTACCGTTCGCGTCCTTCTCACAACCCGTCGCTTGGATGATATACGATGCTTTCAGACGCACTTCTCTACCACCCGGGCTGAGACGGAAGAACTTGTTGTCTGCCTCCTCTAGAAAGTCGCCGCGTTCAATCCACAATTCGCGGCCGAAACGTATCTCACGAGTTCCTAAACGCTCGATTCCATCGATGTTTTCTGCGATAATGGTCTCGCCTTCGCCTTCGTAATTGGTGATGACCAATTTGACGGGATCGAAGATGGCACATACACGCGGGGCGGTCTCTTTGAGGTCCTCACGGATAGTGTGCTCCAGCAGGCCTTGGTCAATCATGCCTTCCACTTTGGTGTAACCGATTTTATCCATGAATGTGCGGATGGCTTGCGGCGTGTAACCGCGACGGCGCAGACCGCAGACGGTCGGCATGCGCGGGTCGTCCCAACCGGCTACAAGACCTTCTTGCATCAGTTGCAGCATCTTACGCTTCGACATGACGGTATAGGTGATGTTGAGACGGTTGAACTCGCGCTGTTTCGGACGGTAATCCGGTCCGTAAGGACTCAAGCCGCAGAAATTCTTACCGCTGAACTGGTCAATGAAATAGTCGTACAGCGGACGGTGAACCTCAAACTCCAACGTGCAAATCGAGTGCGTCACGCCCTCGAAATAGTCGGACTGACCGTGGGCGAAGTCATACATCGGATAGACGTTCCATTTGCGGCCAGTGCGGTGATGCGGATGGCTGGTGATGATGCGGTACATGATCGGATCACGGAAATGCATGTTCGGATTGGCCATGTCTATCTTCGCGCGCAGCACCATCTTTCCCTCCTCGATCTCACCGCGTTGCATGGCCTCAAAGAGACGTAAGTTCTCCTCTATCGGACGGTCACGGTAAGGCGATGCCACACCCGGCTCCGTCGGCGTGCCTTTCTGTTCGGCTATCTGCTCCGCCGTCTGCTCGTCCACATAGGCCTTGCCCGCAGTGATGAAACGGATGGCGAGGTCATATAGTTGCTGGAAATAATCGGAGGCATAATATATCTGTCCCCACTTGAAACCCAACCAGCGGATGTCACGCTCGATGGTCTCTACGTATTCGGTGTCTTCTTTCGCAGGGTTAGTGTCGTCAAATCGCAGGTTACAAACGCCGTTGTATTTCTCTGCGATGCCGAAATCCATGCAAATCGCCTTCACGTGACCGATATGCAGGTAACCGTTCGGCTCTGGCGGGAAACGCGTCTGAATACGACCGTCATTCACTCCTTCTGCCAAGTCTTTCTCTACAATCTGCTCGATAAAATTGAGACTTTTTTCCTCTTGTTCCATATGTTTTTACCTTTCAATTTTCAACTTTCAACTCCGTACCACTCCTCGCGTTGAAGCGCGCACAAACGCCACAATACTGTCTCTCTCTGTACTCTTCGGCATCGTCGCCTCGATATAATCCAGTGCTTGGGTGGTGTTCATACCGTTTTGGAATAGGAGACGGTATACCTCCTGTATCGTGTGTATCTGTTCCGGCGTGAATCCGCGGCGGTTCAGACCCACCGAGTTGATGCCGCAGAAAGCGATTGGTTCACGCGCGATGATAGCGTAGGGCGGAATGTCTTTGTTGACCTTCGAACCGCCTTGAATCATACAATGCCCGCCTATATGCGTGAACTGGTGAACCAGCGTGCCGCCACCGATGATAGCGAAGTCATCCACCTCTACTTCCCCCGCCAGCTGCGTGGCATTGGACATGATGATGTTGTCATGTAATATACAGTCGTGCGCCACATGGCAGTAGGCCATGATGAGGTTGTTCTTGCCGACGACGGTCTTGCCTTTGCTGGCTGTTCCCCGATGGATGGTCACGAACTCACGTAATACGCAGTTCTCACCGATGACGGTCCATGTCTCTTCGCCTTTGAACTTCAAGTCCTGCGGCACACAGCCAATCACGGCGTGCGGAAACACGTGGCAGTTGTCACCCAAAATAACATTATCATCGATATATGCAAAGGCATCTATCGTCACGTTTTTCCCGAGTTGCGCTTTCGGGCTTACGTAGGCTAACGGACTAATCATTCTGAATTTTTAATTATTAATTTTATTATTCCGAGAGTATCTGGTTTCTGAATCGTCTCACGCATTGTGTGTTGAATGTGTGTCCCGGCTTGTAGGCAATGATACGTCCCTGCAGGCGCAGACCCAACAACGAGAAGTCGCCGATGACGTCTAACAACTTATGCCGGGCCGGTTCGTTCGGATAGTTCAACGGCGAGAGGTAACCCAACTTCTTCGCATCCAAATGCGGTTGCCCCAACTTGTCGCAGAAGTAATCCATGCCCGATTGCGACAACTCCGTCTCGTAAATCACCAACGCGTTCTTCAAGTCGCCGCCTTTGATGAGTCCCACGCGCAACAGCGGTTCTATCTCGCGTACGAAGCAGAATGTACGAGCCGCCGCCACGTCACGCGAATAATCCGACAGTTTTTTGAGTGTTGCATGCTGTTCGCGCAGCAACTCTGACTGAAAAGCGATCGTCACGTCCACTTCATAATGGTCGCATGGTTCGATACGCATTGTATGTCCGTGCTCAGAGATATACTCTATCGGTTCGCGCACTACATATACCTGTTGTTCCGCGTCCTGTTCCTCCAGACCCACGCGGACTATCTCTTTCACAAACGGCAGCGCACTACCGTCCAGGATAGGCATCTCCGGCGCATCGATGTCGATAATGCAATTATCGACCCCCATCGCATATAATGCACTCAGCGCGTGTTCCACTGTACTGATTTTCCATTTACCGCGCTCTAATACTGTACCGCGCTCTGTGCCCGACACATAGTCTGCCAAGGCCTGATAGCACGGCTGACCGGGTAAGTCCACGCGACGCAGACAAACACCGGTATTCTCCGGAGCAGGGTTAAAAGTGGCAGTGATATGCAGACCCGTGTGAAGGCCTACCGAACTGAGCGTAAAAGGTTCTTTTATTGTGTGTTGTTTCATTTCTTTTCCAATTCGTTAAGGCGTTGGAGTATCTCCGGCAGTTGCTTGAAGCCCACTACCGAACGGCGCCAGTTACCGGCGTCGATAGCCGGCGAACCCATATACGTCCCGGCCTTCCGGATGTTTCCGGCGACACCTGTCTGCGCACCGAAAATACAGTTGTCCGCTATCTCGATATGCCCTGCTACGCCTACCTGTCCTGTCAGGATACAATGCTTGCCTATCTTCGTGCTTCCGGCGATGCCTACCTGCGCACAGAGGAATGTACTCTCACCCACTTCCACGTTATGCGCAATCTGTACAAGGTTGTCAATCTTCACGTTGCGGTGAATAATCGTCGAACCCATCATCGCGCGGTCAATCGTCGTGTTCGCACCTATCTCTACGTCGTCTTCGATAATCACGTTTCCTATCTGCGGAATCTTCTGGTTCACGCCGTTGGCGTCCGGCTCAAAGCCGAAACCGTCCGAACCCACTACCACGCCGGCGTGCAAAATACATTGCGCGCCCACTTTGCAATGCGCGTAAATCTTCACGCCGTCATATAGCACCGTTCCGTCACCTATCGTCACATTGTCGCCGATATATACATGCGGATATATCTGCACACCTTTGCCCAATTGCACATGCTTTCCGATATACGCAAAAGCACCTATATACGCGTCTTCCGGCACCGCAACTCCTTCTGTGACAAAACATGGTTGCTCAATGCCTCTCTTCGCCGGATTCATGGCTTTCGATACTATCTGCAGCAGTTGTGCCATCGCTCCCCGCGCGTTCTCCACAAAGATAAGAGCTTGCTCAGCATTGAGAACCGGAGGTTCGCTCATTCCATCATTGAGCGAAGCGCTCATTAAAACAACACCGGCACGGGTTGTTTTGAGAAACGGCAGATATTTGGCATCGGTGATGAAAGACAGATGATGCGCTTGCGCCGATTCTATCGGGGCTACATCACTCACCATCGCGTTGGCGTTGCCGTACAATGCTCCGCCCAAAAGGACTGCTATCTGTTGTGCACTAAATTCCATTATCGCATTTTGAATAAATATCGTTTTATCGGTTTCCGCGTCAGCGCTTCGAGGTCGAGTATCTCACTGGCCTCAGCGATGTCGCGAACCGTGCCGTCGGAGTATAAAATGTCGATGGAATCGGCCTTTTCCGAGTAAGTGTTGCTTGTCGAGACGTGCTCACTCCAGCAATACTCCGCTTCTTCCTCCGTCACACCTAAATACGCAGCGTAGTGTCTGTTCAGTTCCGCCTTTTGTGCCTCCGTCAACGGCGCCTCTAACAACTCCCCGCGGAAAAGACGACGGTTGATGAAACTCTTGCTCAACGCACTCAGCACTTTGTCGTCACTGCTTATCCACGCCTTGATAGCCGACAGCACATCATTGTCGTCCAGTAACGCGTATTTCTCCAGGGCCTCGCTGTGCGTCCCGAACATCTCAAACGTCACCGGCTGATACAGGAAATACCGCAATGCCGGCGAACAGAAAAGGTCTGACAGCTGATGGCTGACGGCTGACGGCTTGCGTGCCAACTCTTTGGCGCGACTCAAAATCTTTATCAAGTGCTGTTCCGCCGCCACACTCGTCTTGTGCAGATAAACCTGCCAGTACATCAACCGGCGGGCAACAAGGAATTTCTCCACTGAATAAATGCCCTTTATCTGCACCACCAATTTGTCATTGCGCACGTCTAACATCTTCAGCAAACGTTCACTCGCCACACGGCCTTCCTGCACACCTGTGAAGAACGAGTCGCGACACAAGTAATCCATGCGGTCCACATCCAACTGACTGCTAATCAACTGATGCAGGAAATGCTTCGGATACTCGTTCTTAAATATCGCAATCGCCAAATCAAGAGGTTTCTCCTCCTCCTTCCCTTCAGGGAGGGTCGGGGTAGGCTTCAAATCTTCATTAATGCGCTCCATCATCAGCAGCGATATATCCTCGTGCGTCACCCCGTCCACTAATGTGTGTTCTAACACGTGCGAAAACGGACCGTGACCGATGTCGTGCAGCAGGATGGCTATCATCGCCGCTGTCTCTTCGTCCGTCGTTATCTCCACACCTTTCTGCCGCAGCGACGTTATCGCCTCTTGCATCAGGTGCATCGCGCCCAACGAGTGACCGAAACGGCTGTGCATCGCACCCGGATACACCAGGTATGACAGACCCAACTGACGGATACGGTTCAATCGCTGTACGTACGGGTGCTGCAGCACATCGTATATCAGTTCGTTCGGTATGGATAAAAAACCGAACACCGGATCGTTTATTATCTTACGTTTATTCATGAATCACCAAATTGCGTGCAAAAGTACAACTTTTTTTTGAATTGTGCAAATTTATTTGCAGTCTTATCGTTTTTTTACGTATTTTCAATTTCCTTTGCCCATTTATTTTAAAAAAGTTTACGTTTGCTTGCACATGTCAAAAAATCTTTGTACCTTTGCAGCCGATAACGATAATTATCATGAAACGCATATTTCCTTCTGTTCTATCGTTTGTCTTCTTGTTTTGCTTGTTCGCTGTCCCCTCTGTGTGCGCAGAGGACCTTTGTATGGACGGTACACTCCTCTTTCGCGAGGATTTCGGCGGAAACAGTCCCGATGACCCTTCTGTCGGCACAGCCCCTGTCTCCGGCATGAGTAGCGACTATACGCAGATATATAAACTGCAGACAAGTGATGCCGGCGAGAATATGGGAGCCGGCTGCTACTTGGTTGCAAAAAGAGGCTATCGCAACTCCACCAATCCCAACTACTCCGTCTGGCATATTATGGACGACCACACGCATTTCGGGGATACTACGCGCGGATACCTCTTGGAGGTTGACGGTCGTGGTAGCGGTAATGATGTGTTCTATAGTACTGTGATAGACGGTCTTTGCGAGGGATCGCGACTCACCTTCAGCGCCTATGTGGCGAATCTGACAACAGCCGGACAGTATAGTGCATGGATTGACAGAGCTTATGTGCATCCCAAACTGACGTTCGTCCTTACTCATCCGGAGACAGGGGAGGAACTCGCGCGTCATAACACCGATACGATCGGCCATGATTGGGAGAATTACCCGAAAACATGGCAGGAGACAGCCAACTGGCAGTTGGTCGGTATGAATTTTACGGTACCCGAAGGGATTGATGCGGTCCGCCTCAGTATTCGTAACAACGCCAGCGGTTCCTCTACCGGCAATGACTTCGCCATGGATGACATCGAGATACGCCTTTGTCTGCCTAAACCGTCTATCGTGTCCGATAACATGCCGTGTGTCGGTTCCGCTTATACGTTTGAAGTGGACTTCACTAACGACGGCACGCTGGACGAACCGCTGGAATACAAGTGGTACTATTCCGCAGATAGCCTCACATGGGTGGAAAAGTCCGATTTCATCGGGATAAATCCGTCTATAAAAACCCTTGATTTCACCGATGCCGGTTGGTACAAAATTGCCATCGCCGGAGCAGGAAACATCGACCGCGTCAACTGCCGTGCCATGAGTGACCCCTTCCGCTTGGAGGTGAAAGAGTGCCTTCCGCCTGCTCCGCCTCAACAGGAACTGTGTATGGACGGAACGCTCCTCTTCCGTGAGGACTTCGGTGGCAATAGTCCCGATGACGCGCCTATGAGCATGGAGAGTGTGCCGGGTATGGATCCTTCTTACGTGAACTCGGGAAACTCATTGGGCAGTGGAAATTATACGATACGCAAGGAAGGTTGGTCGAACGGCATTCAGTGGTACCGGCAAGATGACCACACTTATCCCGATGACAAGACACGCGGATACTTGCTGGAAGTGGACGGTATTGGCGGCGAAACGCCATTCTATAGCAAGACGATAGAGGACTTGTGCGCCGGATACACACTCACTTTCTCTGCCTACGTGGTCAATGTGCATTATGCCGGGCAGATACAGTGGTTCTACGACAATAATCGCACCTATGTCTTTCCGCGCTTGAAGTTTGTGCTTGTAAATCCGCTAACAGGCGAAATACTGGCTTCGCAATCCACGGGAGATATTCAGCCGGATTGGACGGAGGACTGGGCAACGGCACGCACTAATTTAGTGTCCGCGGAGTGGCAGTTGGTCGGTATGAACTTCACCGTGCCCGAAGGAATCGAGTCTATTCAGATGTTTATCTACAATGATGTCGAGAACAACGGAGCCGGCAACGACTTCGCCATGGACGACATTGAGATACACCTTTGTCTGCCTAAACCGTCTATCGTGTCCGATAACTTGCCGTGTCAAAACTCCTCGTACACCTTCGCTGTGGACTTCGCCAACGACGGCACGCTGGACGAACCGCTGGAATACAAATGGTACTATTCCGCAGATAGCCTCACATGGGTGGAAAAGTCCGATTTCATCGGAATAAATCCGTCTATAGAGACCCTTGATTTTGCCGATGCCGGTTGGTACAAAATAGCCGTCGCCGGAGCAGGAAACATCGACCGCGTCAACTGCCGTGCCATGAGTGACCCCTTCCGCTTGGAGGTGACAGAGTGCCTTCCGCCTGCTCCGCCTCAACAGGAACTGTGTATGGACGGAACGCTCCTCTTCCGCGAGGATTTCGGCGGAAACAGTCCCGATGACCCGCGCGTGGTGACAACACCAACACCGGTGCCGGGTATGAAATACGCCCAACTGCTCGATGACACCTTCGGGTCTATGCGTTCGGGAGTCTATCTGCTCACCAAGCAGGGGTATTGCAACGGCGATACATTGCCCACAAACCCCTATCGCGGCTCTCAATGGCACTTGCAGGACGACCACACCTACCCTGATGATGTCACACGCGGCTATCTGATGGAGATAGACGGACGCGGAGACAATGCCGCCTTCTACCAGAAGACCATTGACGGACTTTGTGATGGTTCGCAACTTACTTTCAGCGCCTATGTAGCGAATGTGATGACGTGGGTACAGTACGAAAGTTCACCGGGCAAGTTCGCTTACCCGAGAATGAAGTTCGTACTGACGAACCCGTTGGACAACACCGAGTTGGCGTCTTACGATACCGGGGATATACCTTTCGACTCGGCATTTATCGGCGATTACAAGTGTTGGATGTATTCTTCCAAATGGCATCTGGTGGGTATGAATTTCACCGTACCGGAGGGATTGAACAGCGTCACGCTCACCATCTATAACAATGCGACGGGTACAACCGGCAACGACTTTGCCATTGATGACATCGAGATACGCCTCTGCGTCCCGCCGGTGCGTATCGTCTCGCCGGAACAGGTGTGTGAAGACGAACCTTATGCGTTCGAAGTGGAGATAGACAATGACGGCTCGTTGCCCGAACCCTTTGAATATCAGTGGTTCTTCTCATCGGATAGTTTGACGTGGACAAAAGTGCCGGACAGCAACGTGCGCAATCTGTCGTTCGATAAGACGACATCCGATAAAACCGGTTGGTATAAGGTGACCGTCGCAGGAGAAGGGAATATTGACCAGGAAAACTGCCGCACGGAGAGTGAACCGTTCCGCTTGGAGGTGGAGGACTGTGGTGACGGTTGTGAGCGCATCATCGTCAATAAATACAACTGGGTGCTGCTGGTTGATAATGTCGCGGTGCGCGAATTGTTCCCGGATAGGACGGTGATGGGCTATCAGTGGTACAAGAATGGCGAACCGGTAGCGGGGGCGACGGAAGATGATTATTCGGAGGAAAATGAACTGCACGGAGTCTTCCAGATGATTTTGACGCTTGACGGCGATGAAGAAGTTTGTTCCAATATCATCGAATTGCTCGATGAAATCGAAGAAATACAGCCGGCTTCCATGCGCTTGTACAATAGTAACGGACGGCTGCTCAAGGAGTGGGAGACGGAAGATGTTGATGAGACCTTGCTCCTGCCCCAAGGCATCTATTTCCTGCGTATCGAGCAGGGTAAGGAAGTGTTAACCCGTAAAATATATATCCCATGAGACGTTGGTTGTTGATATTATTCTTGTTGCCTGGAACGGTGCATGCTAAACATTACTTTGAGGTCGGCGTACACGGCGGTCTTGCGGGCTGGGATGCGCAGACCGTTTACGTGAACCCGTCTGTCGGTTATAATGCCGGCGGACAACTCTTCTATTCCTACCATTCGCCTTATGTAATCGGTCTCCGCACAGGTCTGACCTTGGATCATTACAACGCAGGCTTCGGAAAAACGAACTACGAAGACACGTACACCACGATAGACGTGGAGAACCAGAGGATGCAGGTGGATTATTCGATAGGTACGCTCAGCGAGCGCTACTATATGTGGTCGGTCGGTATTCCGTTGCAACTGGCGTTTTCCAAATGGGGCTTCACGCTGCTCGCCGGAGCAAAAGCGGTCCTGCCGCTTACGGCTACATGGAAGCAAATAGCAGGGAATGCCGCACTCTCGGTCTATTATCCGGATTATGACAACAGAGTCTATGAAGCCTTCCCGCTTGCCGCTTCGCGTCATTTTGAGATGACAAACGACGGATACATGAGACGCCCGCTGATACAATGGTGGCTGACGGGGGAATTCAACTATACATTGCCGCTGAAAACAAATTCAAGACACTATTACTCGTATCTCATCGTGGGGGCGTATTTCGATTATTGCCTTACGAAGATGACGCCGGAAGCTGCCAATCGCGCAAGTCTTATCATGCTGACCGATACGAGAGACGGTTTCCCCCTCTCCCGTGTCCTCACGCCCGTCATGGAGGGCAGACGCCAGGGCGCTCAACTCGTCAATAACTGCACCCTGTTCGACGTAGGCATTAAAATCTCCTATGCCATTTCGCCCTACGACTCCTCCAGTCAGCCAGAAAACGCCTGCCGCTGTCAGTAGTCTGTCGGGGAGGATTGCTACCGTTTAGCTATGCGCCTGAGGGGCGGACCAAAAGATCTCCCAAAGATTCCCCAAGGATCACCCAAGGATGGCGACTGATTTTTGCACAAAATGTGCTTACACTGTATATATACTGTGTATATATACATATTTTGTTGGTTTTCTTTAAACTTTAAAACTTCCCGACGTCTCTGAACTCTAAACTCTAAACCCTAAACTAAAAAACTTTGTTTTTTTCTTGCATATATGCATTTTTTGTTGTAATTTTGCAGCCGAATTTGAAAAAAAGCCGTTCGGACGGCATCGCGAGCAATTTTTTGAACAAACAATACTCTTATGAAACCATTAAATGAATTGACCATTGCGCTGGCAAGTGACCACGCTGGTTTTGGACTGAAATCGATGATTCAGTTGTATCTGGAGCGCGAAGGCGCGAAGGTGGTGGACTTCGGTTGTCACTCGATGGAAAACTGCGATTTTCCTGATTTTGCCCACCCTATGGCAACCGCTATAGAAAAAGGCGAATGTGATCTCGGTATAGGCTTCTGCTCTACCGGCAACGGTATGGCGATGGCTGCCAACACCCATCCGCATGTACGTGCGGTAGTATGTTGGGAACCGCGTCTGGCTGCAAACGCACGCCGTTTCTTTGATGCCAATGTGTTGTGCCTGCCTGCAAGTAATGTAGCGCCTGACAAAGCGCTGGAGATCATTCAGAAATTCGTCACCACCGCTTTTGAAGGCGGCGAGCGCTACGAGCGTCGTATTCATCACTTGGCGAACCCGAATGAGTACAAGATTGAGAACGGCGAATGGATATTGGAAAGAGTGAAAGAGTGAAAGTTGAAAGAATATGAAGAATCTTAACGTAAAACTTCACATTTTGGCACCGCTCACATTGGCAGTGGTGCTGTTTATGTGGTTTGTGCCGAGTTCGTTTTTCGGCATTGAGGGTTTGACGGTTGTTCAGCAGCGCACGATAGCGATCTTCTGCTATGCAGCGCTGATGTGGATGTTCGAAATCATTCCTGCCTGGGCTACCTCCGTCACGACCATTGTCTTCCTGCTGTTGACGGTTTCCAACAAAGGTCTGACGAACCCCGAAATGGGTTCGCTGGTCAATTTCCGCGAACTGATGGCTTCGTTTGCCGACCCGATTATCATGCTCTTCTTGGGCGGTTTCGTCTTGGCTATTTGCGCAAGCAAAGTCGGACTCGACGTTGTTTTGGCGCGCGTCATGCTCAAGCCTTTCGGTACGAACCCGAAATGGGTGCTGTTGGGCTTCTTGACGCTCATCAGCGTGATGTCTATGTTTATGAGTAACACCGCAACTGCGGCGATGATGCTTGCCTTCCTGGCTCCGGTACTCCGTACCTTGCCGGCTGACGGCGGCGGACGTGTGAGCCTCGCGATGGCTATTCCTATCGCGGCGAACATCGGCGGTTTAGGTACGCCTATCGGTACACCGCCGAACGCTATCGCTATCGGTCAGTTGGCGGCGATGGACATCAACATCGGGTTCGGCGCTTGGATGCTTCGTATGGTGCCGGTAGTGATTATCATGATTCTGTTTGCCTGGTGGTTGCTGCAATTCCTCTTCCCCTTCAAGGCGAAAGATGTGAAGATTGTTATTGAGCCGGATGAGACGCATAAGATTGACTGGCAGTTCTGGGTAGTAACGGTTACTTTCATTGCTACCATCCTGCTCTGGATGACGGGTGAGTTGACTCACCTGAACTCCAATGTAGTAGCACTCATTCCGTTTGCTGTTTTCGCACTTGTAGGTATCTTCACTCGCGATGACTTTGCGAAGATTGACTGGCATGTGCTGTGGATGGTAGCCGGTGGTTTCGCTATCGGTACCGCGCTGAACAAGACCGGTCTGGCGGCTGCGCTCGTAGAGGCTATTCCGTTCGGCAGCTGGTCGGCAATTGCCGTTCTCATTATCGCCGGTCTGCTCGGCTGGTTGCTCTCGAACTTCATCGCCAATTCGTCGGCTGCGAACCTGCTCGTGCCGATTCTGGCAGTCGTAGGAACCGCCATGAGTGAGCAGTTAGGTGCTTTCGGCGGCGTGACGACGCTGCTCGTCTGCGTAGCTGCTTCCACCTCGTTCGCAATGCTGCTGCCTATCTCCACGCCGCCGAACGCTATCGCTTGCTCGACCGGTCTTATCAAGACGAACGAAATGGCGAAAGTAGGACTTATCGTCGGTCTGGTAGGTATCGCTTTGGCATATGTAGTGATTATGCTTTTCCCGTTCTAAATGGATTGGATCGGTAATTTGTTTTTCGGGACAAGCGTCGCACACTCGGTTTTTGTGCTGGCGCTTGTCATCGCTGTAGGTATTTTCCTGGGGGCCAAACTGAAGTTCAAGGGGATTACCTTGGGTATCACATGGATTCTGTTCTGCGCGATAGCCGGCAGCCATTTCGGCATGACCTTGCACCCCTTGGTGGAGGCTTTTGCCAAGGATTTCGGACTGATTCTGTTCGTCTATTCCATAGGTCTGCAGGTGGGACCGGGCTTCTTTTCGTCTTTCGGCAAAGGCGGTATTCGTCTGAACATCCTGGCGGCGTGCATTGTGCTGCTGGGTTGCGCGACGGCTTATGTCATTCATGTGTTCGGCAACGTGGATATACCCACTATTACGGGTGTGCTTTTCGGTGCCGTGACCAATACACCCGGTCTCGGTGCCGCACAGCAGACTTTCTTTGACCTCACGGGCATGGAGAACCCGAATATCGCTTCCGGTTATGCTATGGCGTACCCGCTGGGCGTCGTGGGAATTATCTTCTCCTTGCTGCTCATCCGGTGGGTTTTCCGTATCCGGCTGGAGAAGGAGGAAGAACAACTGAAAGCCGGACAGGACGAGGAACAGCAGATTGGGCACATTGACATCACGCTCATGAACCCGCAGGTGGACGGCATCCGCGTGAGGGACCTCAAACTGCTCACGCACGTGGACCTTGTTGTCACCCGCCTCATTGACAGCAGCGGCACCGAACGGATGCCTGATGCCGACACGGTCCTGCATGCAAACGACAAAGTGCGGTTTGTCGGAGACCTTAGAAACGAAAAGACCATCCTGCTTCTGGGACCCAAAACAGAGGTCACATGGGAGGCGAAAGAGAAAAACATCCACTTGGTGAGCCGGCATATTATTGTCACCAAGTCCAAAATCAACGGTAAGCGCATTGCGGACCTCAAGGTGCGCGAAGCGTTTAACATAACTATCTCCCGTGTCCGCCGTGCCGGTATTGAACTGCTGGCGACTTCTGACCTGCGCCTCCAGATGGGCGACCGCCTGACCGTCGTGGGAGAGGCCGAAGCGGTGGACAAGATTGCAAAAGCCTTCGGCAACTCCACCAAGAAACTGGACGCACCGAACCTCGCATCGCTCTTCTTCGGTATTGTGCTGGGCGTGACGCTCGGCTCGCTCCCGATTATGCTGCCCGGACTCGGACAGCCCTTCAAACTGGGTCTGGCGGGTGGCACGCTCATCGTCGCCATCCTCATGGGCGCGTTCGGTACCAAATGGCATCTGGTCACATATACCACCACCTCTGCGAATCTTATGATTCGCGAGATAGGCATTGCGCTCTTCCTTGCTGCTGTCGGATTCGGAGCAGGCAAGAGTTTCATTCCTACACTGGTAGGCGGCGGATATGTATGGATCGGCTACGGCGTAATCATCACCTTGTTGCCTCTGCTGATTGTCGGATATATCGCACGCCAATGGCTCAAACTCGACTATTTCACGCTGATGGGGCTCATTGCCGGTTCTACCACTGACCCGCCCGCTCTGGCTTATGCAACAGGGCTGTCCGCCAACAACGACCGCGCGGCAGTAGCCTATTCCACTGTCTATCCGGTGACGATGTTCCTCCGCGTACTCACGGGACAATTGATGATATTACTGTTTTTATAACCCTTAATGTATATTCGTTATGAAAAAATCAATGCTTCTTCTAATGGCATTCATGCTTGCTTTCGGTCCGGCTATGGCGCAGGACTCCGTCAAAGTGGCGAAACGCGCTGCGGTGGTCTCGCACCTCAAGCAGCACTTCAAACCCTACGGATTCATCCGCAACTACTTCACGTACGACAGCCGCGAGTCCGCGTCCGGTACAGGAGACTTGTATAACTTTCAGCCGTACGATAACGCGTGGAACCAGACTCCTGAAGAGGCGGCTGCCTCCGGTGTTCCTCGTGAGGACTTGAACGCCATCGGTACCTTCCGTTTCCTGAGTCTGACCACTCGTGTCGGCGTGAATGTCGTAGGCTATAAATGGCGCAACACAGAGTTCAGAGCCAACATCGAAGCGGACTTTTTTGCCGGCTTGAGCACAAAGGTTTATCACCCTGTTTCCGGCGTGGCGCAACTCCGTCTGCGTCAGGCGTACGTGGCTTTGGGTTGGGATAGTCTGCCTATGTTGGGCGGTAAGGACTTTGCCCGAGTGGACCTGACTATCGGTCAGACCTGGCACCCGATGGCGGCGGACCTCTGTGATGTGATTGCCCTCAACTCCGGCGCTCCGTTCGGACCGTTCAACCGTTCTCCGCAAGTGAAGATGGATGCGCGCTTGGGTAAATACTTCACGCTTACCGGTTCGCTCCTCTGGCAGATGCAGTACTGCTCTGTTGGTCCTAACGCAAGCGGTGTAACAACTCAAGCTGCCGATTATATGCTGTATGGCAAGACGCCGGAGGCGTATCTCGGTCTGAGTTTCCATCATAAAGGATGGTTGCTGCGCGCCGGTGCAGATGTGCTGAGCATCAAGCCGCGGCAGTTGGGACAAATCGTTACGAAAACAGACGAAGCCGTGACAGTCAGCGTCAAAGACCGCATCACTACCGCTTCGCCCTTCCTCTATCTGCAATACAAGAAAGGAGAGTTCTCCATCAAGGCGAAGACCATTTTCGCCGAGGCGGGCGAGCATATGAATATGAACGGTGGTTATGGTGTGAAGGCCAAGAATGCCGACGGCTCTTGGGATTACACACCTCTCCGCACGTCATCTTCGTGGCTGAGCCTCGTCTATGGCGGCAAGGTCGGCAAACAGGAAGACAAACACCCGCAGAAGTTACAGGGTATTCTCTTTGCCGGTTATATCCAGAACCTTGGAACGAAGGAACTGCTCTATGACGGCAATAACGATGGCAAGCCGGATAACCTGTACACGCCGCGTGCCAGCAACATGAATCGCATGTGGCGTTTGTCGCCGACCTTGTTATATACTGTTGGTAAATTCCAAGTGGGCTGCGAATACGAGATTACCTCCGTGCAGTACGGCGAACTCGGCTCATTAGACCTCCGCGGCATCGCACGAGAAGGCTTGCATTGGGTCACCAACCATCGCGCGCAGGCGATGGTGAAGTACAACTTCTGATTTCGATAGCAAAAATCAGATTATTTGAGGAAAAGTGGCATATGCTCTTGCATATGTCATTTTTTTTTTGTACTTTTGCGGCGGCTTTTGAATTAAACACAAAACAACATAACCTATGAAACACACAATGCTTTGGGTCGCAGCGTTGCTGCTGACTATCAGCGCTCCGATGAGCGCAGGCAAGAAGAAACCGGTAGCGGACGAAAAACTCTCGCAGGGGCAGTACGTCCGTTGTATCGCATTCTACAACCTGGAGAACCTCTTCGACACGATTCATGACGAGGGCAAGAACGACTATGAATACCTGCCCGACGGCGGTATGAAATGGAATTCGTTCAAGTATGAGAACAAAATCAAGAAAATGGCGGAAGCCGTGGCTGCGCTGGGTACCGATTATGACCCGCGCGGAGCTGCATGTATCGGCGTAGCCGAGGTAGAGAATATAGGATGCTTGGAGGACCTGTGCGCAGAGACGAACAGCAAGTACGGCCGTCGTCTGAAACCGCTACTGATTGAGGGTCCGGACCGCCGTGGTGTGGACGTCGGTTTCCTTTATGACACCGTGCTCTTCAAACCCACTACCGTTAAGGGCTACGAGCTGAAGGCGCATTATGCCGACGGCGGTGTTATCAAGACCCGTCTGCAGCTGCTCGTTTCGGGTTACCTGCTGGGCGATGGCAGACCGGAGAAGATACATACCATCACGAACCACTGGCCCAGCCGTTACGGAGGTGAGCTTTCTTCCCGGCCGGGACGTGACACGGCGGCTATGTTGTCCATGCATATTTGTGACTCTATCCTCCTCAAGGAGCCGAAAGCCAAAATCATCATCATGGGGGACCTCAACGATGATCCGGACAACCACTCTTGCAAGGAAGTCATTAAGGCACGCAAGAAACCGCAGGAGGTGGAGCCGAACGGATACTACAACACCATGTGGATTCACTTGGCGAACGGAACCGGCACATTGTTCTACAATGGCGGATGGAACCTCTTCGACCAGATTATCATCTCCGAACCGCTGCTGAACGAGGATAAGAACAGTGGCAATTGGGCATACTGGAAATCGCAGGTGTTCAACAAGCCCTTCCTCTCTGTTCAGGAAGGCAAGGACAAAGGTGCTCCGCTGCGTACCCACAAATCTGGTGTATGGCAGAATGGTTACGGAGACCACTTCCCGACCATGATTTATTTGATTCGTAAAAAATAAATCGTCCAATTGTCAATCGTCAAATCGTCAATTATAATGACACTACAGCTAAACAGAAACGCGGCACCCATCCGCATGCGCAACTACGGTCGTATTGTGCAAGATATGATCGCATATACTTGTACGCTTCCTGCGGGTAAGGAGCGCGACTCGTTAGAGGTGTATATCGCTCAATGCATGCGGCAGCGGAACTTGGTCTGGAATAAAGACCAGGAGGCCGGTATCAACCGCGTGCGCGAAGACATTCGTCGTCTTTCTAACGGACAACTGACCTGTGATTCGCCCGCCTTCGAGCGGATAATGGCGCAAGCGAACATGCCTGTTCAGAATTCTAAAAAGAAAAAATAAGGGATGGAAGTGAACAACCGGTTTAAAATCTTTGCCGGCTCAAAAGGTGAGGCTTTGGCAAAGGGTATATGTGATGAGTTGGGTTGCCAGTTGGGCAAATTACGTATTGACCGTTTCTCGGACGGAGAGTTCTGCGCCTATTTCGAGGAGTCCGTACGCGGACAGTCGGTGTATCTGGTGCAAGCCACCTGTCCTTCCAGCGACAACCTGATGGAGCTCCTGCTGATGATTGACGCAGCCAAGCGCGCGAGTGCATCGAAAGTTATCGCGGTCATCCCCTATTTCGGATGGGCGCGTCAGGACCGCAAAGACAAGCCGCGCGTGTCTATCGGCGCAAAACTGGTGGCGAATATGTTGCAAGTGGCCGGTGCGGACCGCGTCATCACTGTGGACCTGCATGCCGACCAGATACAGGGATTCTTCGATATCCCGGTGGACCATATTTACGGTTCCAACGTACTGGCACCTTATATCGCCAGCCTGAACCTCAAGAAATTGATTGTTGCCTCGCCGGACGTAGGCGGTTCAAAACGCGCGTCTAACTTCGCAAAGAAGCTGCACTTGCTTATCGATCATGAGGTTCCGATGGTTATCTGTTATAAGAATCGTCCCGACTTCAACCAAGTCTCCGAGATACGCGTCTTAGGTGATGTCTATGGCAAGGATGTCGTCCTCTACGATGACATCGCCGATACAGCCGGCACCTTGTGCAAGGCGGCGGAAGTCATGTCTGCCGCAGGGGCTAAGTCTGTGCGCGCTGTCGTCACACACGGCGTACTCAGCGGACACGCTATCGAGAATATCGAGAAAAGTACGATAGAGCAGTTGATATGTACGGACTCTATTCCTTTTGACCCGTCGCGTTGCTCCAAGCTGCATATAGAGAGTCTTGCGGTACCTATCGCGCAGACCATCCGCGCCATTCAGAGCCACACTTCTGTCAGCGAAACAAACATCCGATAATGAGAAAAACGCTTATAATGCTTCTAAGCGCACTCGCGCTTATGTCCTGTGGAAAAAAAGCGGCCGTTATTCAACGGCCCGCTTTCTCTTCCGACTCTGCCTATGTCTATATCCAGCGCCAGATGAATTTCGGTCCGCGTGTGCCGAACAGCAAGGCCCATAACGACTGTGCCATCTGGTTGATACAGCAGTTGCGCGTCTTCGGCGCGCAGGTAGAACTGCAGCGTGGTAAAATGCCGGACTACCGCGGGAATATGCAGGAGATTTATAATATCATCGCGCATTTCTCGATGCCCGCTATAGCAAACCGTCCCCGCATCCTCTTGGGTGCCCATTATGACACGCGTCCATGGTGCGACGAGGAAGAGGACTACGCGGATAGGTATTATAATGTCCCGGGTGCCAACGATGGCGCGAGTGGAGTAGGGGTGTTGATGGAAGTGGCGCGGCAGTTAGGCATGCGCCTTGCGGACTCCTGCCTGACGACGCCGGTGGACATTGTGCTCTTTGATGTGGAAGACAGCGGCACACCGCGTTTCTACACCGGCATCGAACGTGAAGACACATGGTGTCTGGGTTCGCAACTATGGGGGAAACAGTACGCGCAGAACCCCGTAACACCTTACCGCTTCGGCATCGTGCTGGACATGGTCGGTGCGCCGGACGCTTCTTTCCCGCGTGAGTTATACTCCACCCGGTATGCGGCGAATTACCAGCAGCAGATATGGCGTTCGGCGGAGCAGTTAGGATACGGCGTGCTGTTTAACAACCAGCAGTCTTATCCCATCACCGACGACCATTATTATATCAACGTCCTCACCGGCATACCATGCGTGGACATCATCCATTATGACATCCGCAATGCCACGGGCTTTGCGTCATGGTGGCACACCCGCAATGATAACATGGATAATATCTCCAAAGCCACCCTTCAGGCTGTCGGCGAAGTGGTGATGATGCAATTGTAAAGTGAAAGGTGAAAGAATGAAGGAGTTACTACGAATAACCAATCTCCATGCGTCGATAGGAGGTAAAGAAATACTCAAAGGTGTCAATCTCGTCATCAACGAAGGCGAGGTACACGCTGTCATGGGCCCCAATGGTGCCGGCAAATCGACTCTCTCGGCGGTGCTGACCGGTCATCCTGCGTATCAAGTGACGGCAGGCGAGGTGCTGCTGCGCGGTGAGAACCTGTTGGCTATGGAGCCGGAGATGCGTGCGCGCGCAGGCGTGTTCCTTAGTTTTCAATATCCAGTAGAGATACCGGGCGTGAGCATGACCAATTTCATGCGCACTGCCATCAATGAGAAGCGGGCGTACGAAGGAAAAGAACCGCTGTCTGCAAAGGAGTTCCTCGCCCTCATGCGCGAGAAGAAGAAACTGCTGGAGCTGCCCGATAAACTCAATAACCGTTCCGTCAACGAAGGCTTCTCCGGCGGCGAGAAGAAGAAAAACGAAATCTTCCAGATGGCGATGCTCGAGCCCTGCCTGGCTATCCTCGATGAGACGGATAGTGGTTTGGATATCGACGCCCTGCGCATTGTTGCCGAAGGCGTGAACAGGCTCAAGACACCTCAGAACGCGGCAATCGTTATCACGCATTACCAGCGTCTGTTAGACTATATCGTCCCCGACTTCGTACACGTACTTGCCGACGGAAAAATTATCAAGACCGGCGACAAGACTTTGGCCTTGGAACTGGAAGAAAAAGGGTATGAAGGTCTCTAAGGGTGAAATATTCGAACGGGTTTTCGTAGATGAATCGGTGGACTTGCATCTTATTCAAGAGGCGGGTTCGCGCGTGAAACTCCATGTCATCAATCTCCCTAAGGTCCTCTCCGATCCGTCCGACTCGTCTGACTTGTCTAAATCGTCTGAGATTTCAAACAACATTGTCATCGAGCAAACCGGCGAAGGGTGCGAAACGGAGATTTATGCCTTGGCTTGGCTGCACGGCGAAGAGAAAGTGACGACCGAGACACACGTACTACATGCCGTAGGAGGGGGCAAGTCCAACCAGCTCATCAAGTTCGTGCTGGACGATAACGCCCGCGGACGGTTTGTGGGTGACCTGAAGATTGCCCAAGACGCACAGCAGACGGAGGCGCATCAGACGAATAGAAACCTCCTCTTAAGCGAGATGGCGGAGATGCGCACGCAGCCGCAGTTGGAGATATACGCAGACGATGTGCAGGCTACCCACGGCGCCTCTACCGGCCAACTCGACGAGTCGGCGATGTTCTATATGCAGCAGCGCGGCATCAGCAAACAAAAAGCGCGTCAACTGCTCGTCAACGCGTTTATGAAAGAAGTGCTCGATACCGTCTCCGATGAGACGCTGCGAGAGCAGTTATTGAACTCGATTGATGGCGTAGTCGAGTAAGGCCAACAGACTGAACTTTTCTGCACTGTCACGGAAAACCGATAGGGCTTCCGTGGCTTGTTTTTTATAGGCTAACATCTGCTGCACGGCATACTCGTCGCCTTTGAAACGCAGTACAAATGCTTTGATCTCCTGCAGCGCCTTTTCCGTATCAATACTCTCACTGCGCGCTGCCAGTAATTCACCCGCTTCGCGGATACGTTCCGATTCGGGTTGCGGTGCGCGACGTAAGGCTTCTATCAGCGGAAGTGTCACTTTGCCGTCACGCAAGTCACTCATCGTCGGTTTGCCGAGGTCCTCTAAATCGCTGTAGTCGAAAATATCGTCTTTGATTTGGAAGCACAGCCCTAACAGTCGTCCGTATTCACGTAGCGCCGTGCGCTGACGCGCGGTACAACCCGCACTCTCTGCACCCGCTTCCGCGCATGCTTGGAATAGTTGCGCCGTCTTCTGCTCGATGACTTGGAAATAACGCTCCTCATTAATCCACATGCTCTGCCCTACATGTAACTGCACCATCTCTCCGCTTGAGAGGCTGCGGCCGAGATTAGAGACAATCTCCAGGATACGGATATTACGCACCTCAGCCACCAGACTGATGACTTTCGCCAGCATGTAGTCGCCAATCAGCACCGCCACTTTATTGGTCCATTTTGTGTGTACGGCAGCTACACCGCGGCGTGTATCGGAACTGTCCACCACATCATCGTGTATCAGGCTTGCCGTATGCAACAGCTCCAGTGCCGCCGCCGAGCGATAGGTCTTGTCCGTCACGGGATTGCATATCTGCGCACTGAGCAGCACCAGCAACGGCCGCAACTGCTTGCCGCGACGCGAGCCGACGTAAGAAAGCACCTCCTGCTGCAACTTGTTGTCTGCCCGCAGACTCTGCTCCATGATGCGCTCGTATTGCTTCCACTCCGCCTCGATGGGTTTCCTTATGTCTGCTATGCTTGCCATGCTTAAAAATCGGTTGCAAAGATACTACAAAATATACAAATATGCAAATTTTAGCGTTTTTTTTGCATTATTATGCTTCGACGTATTGCATAGTTCTAAAAAATGTAGTATCTTTGCAACGGATTTCAGGAATCGCATTGTTTAACAGATATATTTTTTACGACTATGGCAAATGAGAAGAAATTAGTTCGCAGCGCCAACAAACTCTTGGCGGGTGTATGCGGCGGTATTGCTGAGTATTTTGACCTCGACCCGACGCTGGTACGCGTCTGCTATGCAGCGCTGACCCTTTTCACCGCCGGTTTCCCCGGAGTTCTGCTCTACATCATCATGCTTATTATCATGCCGCAACCTGAGGCATAAGAAGCAGTTTCAACCTAATAGGTTAACGAGTGTCAGAGCCGTCATGGCTTCGACGACAGGCACGGCGCGAGTGGCAACACACGCGTCGTGCCTTCCTTTTACGCCGGCCTTGGGAGTGCTCGGCGTGGGTTTGAATACGCATCGGAAGACAATCTCCGTGCCGTCGGATATACCTCCGCTGATGCCGCCCGAGATAGCATTGATGGCGCTGCCGGGTTGTGTCACGCCGCCGAAACCGGTGCCGTACTCGAAACCTTTGCAGGCGTTGATACTCATAATGGAGAAAGCCAGTTCGGCTTGTAACTTATTGAAGATCGGTTCGCCTGTACCTGCCGGAAGACCGTTGATGCGGCACTCCACGATGCCGCCTATAGAGTCTCCTTCACGGCGATAGGACTCTATCACTTCAGCGAATTTTTCAGGGTTCGTCTCTGCGCCCACCTGCACCAGTTTTGCATGAATCGTCACGCCCTGCGCCGCAAGGTTCTGCTTGGCGAGACATCCCGATACTACGCGTGCCGCGGTCTCACGTGCCGAAGCACGACCGCCGCCGCGGTAGTCGCGAATGCCGTATTTGCGCTCATATACCTCGTCCGCATGACCCACGCGGTAGGTATGCTTGAATGCCTCGTAGTCTTCGGGGCGCGCATCCTTGTTACGTATCAGAAACGCTATCGGAGTACCCAAAGTCACACCGTCCAGCACACCCGACAGCCATTCGACTTCGTCGGGTTCACGCATCGCCCTTTGCGACGCTCCCGTCTCCCTTCCTTTTAGGGAAGGGTCGAGGTTAGGCTTCCTTCCTGCCCGTCTGTCCAGCTCCCTGCGTATCAGCGCGAAGTCGATAGCCATGCCTGCAGGAACACCGTCCAGCACGCCTCCTATGGCCGCTCCGTGCGACTCACCGAAAGAGGTGAAGCTCCATTTGTCTCCGAATGTATTCATGCGCGATTATGCCTTCAGCGGGTGCCTGCCTTTATTTGGTGGCACCGCCGAGGGCGATGTATAGGCCGATGAGGGCTTCTGCACCGTTGTAGAGGTTCTCCGCCTCACTCAGTTGCGCGGACAGGAGTGACTCTTGCGCCGTCAACACCTCAAGGTATGAAGCCTTACCGGCGTTCATCAACTCATGCGTGCCGGCGTAGGCGTCTTCCAGCACCGCCACCTGACGCTTGTACAGCACATCCTTATCCACCGCCACCTGGCAATCCGCAAGTATCTCATTCACTTGGTTGCCGGCTTCGATGACCGTCTGCACGTAGTCGTTGAGTTTGTCCTCCTGGTTGAGTTTGGCTATCTTCAGGCTGGCGGTAAGCTTGCCTTGCTGGAAAATCGGTTGCATCAGCGAGGCGGCGGCTTTGAGCAGCAATGCGCCCGGATCGGCTATCAGGCCGCCGTTATTGGTCCAGCCGAGAAGACCTTGCAGCGAGAATGAAGGATAGAACGCCGCGCGTGCCGCTGCCGTGTTATAGAATGCTTCTGCCAATGCCTGGTCAGCCGCCTTGATGTCCGGACGGTTCTGTAGCAGTAATGCCGGCACACCGGTACCGAAACGAACTGGCAGTGTGTAGGAACTCCATTCGTTGCGCTCGATGTGACGAGGCGTGATGCGCAGAATCCTGCATAAGGAGTTCTCCACCGATAGGATATTACGTTTGGTGTCCACTATCTGCGCCTTGACATTGAGGTTGGATGATTCCATCTGGTTAACCGCGGTCGAATAGGCTTGTCCGTTTTCCCAAAGGGCACGCTCCGTCTCTAACGATACATCCCAAAGACTGTCGGTCTTGATAAGGATATTCAGTTCCTTATCCAGCAGCAGCAACTGGAAATACTCTAACGCCACCGTGGAGATGAGGTTCGCCTTCGTTGCGTCACGTGAAGCCTCAGCCTGCGCCAGCACTGCTTTCGCCTTGCGCTTGTTGACCGTCACAGAGCCTGAGATGCCGATGTTCCAGTCTAACTGCAAGGGGATGTTGTATGTATAAGAGGCGGCACTGAGCGCACCGTCCGTACCCATGGTGCTGGAGATACTTGCCTGCGGGTTAAGGCTGAGCGAAGGCAGATAAGCCAGTTTGGCGGCTTTCAGCGATGCCTGCGCCTGCTCTACGAGGATGCGTGCCGACTGCATGTCTGTATTACGCGCTAAGGCGGAGTCGATGAGTTGCTGCAACAGTGGGTCCTCAAAAAACTCACGCCATGACAGCGAAGCGATAGTGGAGTCATTAAACGCCGCCTGAGCGATGGAGTCGCCGCTTCCGAACAAGTCATTCGGAACATCCGTCTGCGAATGGTATTTCTTATACACTCCGCAAGAGTTCAAACTAACGATTGCCAGCAAAAGGGCAATAATGCTATAATGTCTCATTTCCTTTTTCCTTTCACCTTTCATTTTTCATTTTTCATCTTTCATCTTCGGTGCCCCGCTCACTTTCTCTTCAAGGGTCTGGAATATGATGAAGAACGCGGGCACTACGAATACGAGCGCGAGGGTACCGATAGACATACCGCCTACGACGCCGAGCGCCAATGCGCGGTTTCCATTCGCTCCGGCACCACCGGAGATGACCAGAGGAATCATACCTACAATCATCGTGATGACGGTCATCAGAATTGGACGCAGACGGTCGTGGCATGCCTCAAGGGCTGCTTCGGCAATCGTCAGACCCTGCTTACGCCGCTCCGAGGCGAACTCGGTGATGAGAATCGCTGTCTTTGCCAACAGACCTATCAGCATAATCACACCGGTCTGCAGGTATATATTGTTCTCCATGCCTGGCAGACCCATCTTGTTTCCTATCCATGAGAAGAGGAACGAACCCATCAGACCGAACGGCACGGACAGCAGCACGGCAAAGGGCGTTATCCATGAGTTATAGAGCGAACCCAGGATGAGGTAAATGAGGATAACGCAGATGAGATAGATGATCACGGTTGTGTTACTCTGCGCGCTCTCCTCCACCTCACGCGACATGGAGCCGTATTCGTAGGTACAATAGGGTGGCATCACCTCTTTGAAGACCTCTGCAATCACATTATGTGCCTCGCCTTCCGAATAACCGTTGGCAGGCGCTACGGAGCAGGAGATGGTCTGGAAGAGGTTGAAGTGCTTCAGCGAGGACGAACCGACAATCTCCTCCAAGCGCACGAATTGAGACAGAGGAGCCATCTTGTTATTGGCTACCTTGATAAACATGTTATTGAGTGACGACGGGTCCAAGCGGTATTCCTGAGAAGCACTCACCCAAATCTGATATACCTTGCCGAATTGGTTGAAGTTACCTACATAGGAGCCGCCGCAGTATGTTCCGAGGGTGGTGAGTACGTCCTTGGCGGTCGTGCCGGCACGCTCGCATTGGATCGGATCCACATGTACCTTGAATTTCGGGAAACGCTCTGAATAGGTGGACATCGCGCTCGATATCTCCCGGCGTTCCTGTAGTTTGGCAAGGAATTTGTCGGTATATTCGCAGAATTCGGTCATATCTCCGTCGCTCATATCTTGAATCTGCAGGTCTATGCTGCTGGAGCTACCGTAACCCGGTATCTGCGGCATTTGGAACGGGATGACTTGTGCGTTCTTGATGCTCAGACAGTCGTAGTAGAATCGCTCTATGACGGCGTCTATGTAATGCTGGAAGCCCGGACGGTCGTCCCAGTTCTTCAGACGGATGATGAGCGTCGCGTAACTCGAGCCGTTGGCTGAGAGCATTCCGTAACCGCTACACAGACCGTAACTCTCCAACTCCGGTATCGCTTTCACTTTCTCTTCCACCTGCTTCATGATTTCGCTGTTCTCATGCAAGGTCGAGCCTTCTGGCATACGCACCTCGCACATGATGACACCCTGGTCCTCTTGCGGAACGAGACCCGACGGCATAATCTTCATGAATAGAACAAACAATACAGCGGCACCGACTAAAAGGACGAAAGAAACCCACGGACGTTTCAAATATATCTGTACGGCTTTTTTGTACTTGTTGAGAATGGCGGTGTAACTGGCTTCGTAAGCAATCCGGGTGTAGTAGTCAATGCCTTTCCATTTCTTTCCTTCAAGACTCTTCTCGTCGTTCGGCCGCATCAGCAGGGCGCACAGAGCCGGACAGAGCACGAGGGCGCTGACGCAACTAAGGCCTACCGAACCCGCTATCGTCACGCCGAACTGGGTGAAGAATGTACCCGATGTTCCGCTCATGAACGTCACAGGAATGAATACCGCCATGAAGACGAGCGTACAGGATATAACGGCTACTGACACTTCGCTCAATGCCTCGCGGGTCGCTTGTACGGCCTGTTCTTTCGGACTTCCCTGCATCTTCCCCGTCTCCAGTTTCGCCATCACGGCCTCGACGACGACTATCGCGTCATCGACGACGGTTCCGATGGCGAGCACTAAGGCGAAGAGCGTCAATATATTGAGCGAGAACCCTGCCAGCTGCACAATCGCAAACGTACCGAGCAGCGATACGATGATAGAAATGGATGGGATAAGCGTCGCCTTGAAGTTCTGGAGGAAGAAATACACTACCAGAATAACCAGGATGATGGCGATAACCAGCGTCTCCACCACATTGTGAATAGCCGCGAAAAGGAAGTCATTACTGGTCTGCAGCGTGACGAACTCCATGCCGGCAGGCAGCATAGGCGTTAACTGCTTGTATAGCTCGTCAATCTTTTGGTTGACCAGTGTCGCATTCGCTCCCGGCGATTGGTTCACGAGGTAGAATACACCCGGTACACCGTCCATCGTGGATGTCATGGTATATGACTTTGCGCCGATCTCTACCGTCGCTACGTCCTTCAGGTAGAGCACGGTGCTGTTGTCCTGCGTACGGAGAACGATATTCTCAAACTCCTCGATACTCTTCAGTGTTCCTTTGTACTCCATCGGGTATTGATACGCGTTCTCAGACTGCTGACCGAGTGTACCGGTTGCCGTAACGAAACTCTGCGCATCGATAGCCGCCGCTACGTCATTCGGCACCAAACCGTATTGCGCCATCGCTTCCGGGTTCAACCATACGCGCAGCGCGTAGGTGTTACCGAGGTTCACTACGTTACCCACACCCGTGACGCGCAGCAGACGAGGCTTGACGTTGATGTCAATGTAGTTCGAGATGAAGTCCGCGTCGTACTTGCCGTCCGTTGATTTGAGGCCGGCAACCTGAAGAATACTGTTCTGACGCTTGATGGTCGTGACACCTACCTTGAGCACATCGCTCGGCAGCAACGCTTCCGCCTGCGATACACGGTTCTGGACGTTCACCGCTGCGATATTCGGATCGGTACCTTGTTTGAAATAGACCATGATAGTCACGTCACCCGTCGATGTGGCGGTACTGGTCATGTACGTCATGTCCTCCACACCGTTGATTTGTTCCTCAAGTGGTTGGATAACGGATTTCATACAGTTGTTTGCATCCGCACCCGAATAGGTGGTAGTCACTTCTACCGTAGGGGGTGCGATATCCGGATATTGTTCAACAGACAGGGTGTTGAGACTGATATATCCGACCAGCATGATTACGATGGCTATTGCACATGCCATCACATGCTTTGATATGAATATATTACCTTTCATTTCCTTTCACCTTTCACCTTAAAACAATACCCGTTGTCCTTCATACACGTTGTTGGCGCCGTCGGTGACGATGACGTCGCCGACCTCTATACCGGAAGTGACAACCAGGTCGCGTTCGGAACCGATACCCACGATGGTTACAATAGCGCTGTAGGCGCAACTGTCGGCAGCCACTTTATATACAAGGTTCTTGTTCTGCAGGCGGACTACCGCGTTCTGCGGAACGACCATCACGTCATTCACCTCAATAGGGATGACCACTAAGCCTTGGATACCCGAATAGAGTGCGCCGTCGGGGTTGGGGAAGGTAGCCTTGCAAGTTAATGCACCCGTGGTGCGGTCTACAGTACCGGTAATACTGGTGATACGACCCTTTTTGGAGTACTCCGTGCCGCTCTTGAAGAGGAAGGTCACGTCGGGGAAGTCCGCCAGACTGCCTTGGTCGGAGGCGCTTTCCTGGGCGCGCTCTTCCAATACTGACTCGCTCACGGAGAATTCGGCATACATCTTCGCGTTGCCGCTGACCATCGTCAGATAGGTGGACGTGTTCACTTGGTCGCCTGCGAAAACCGGTATCGAACCGATGACACCCGTGACGGGGGCGGTAATCGTGCAGTAACCGAGATTCACGCGGGCGCGGTTGGCAATCGCCCTGTATTGCGCCACCGATGCCTGAGCCTGCTTGTAACTGTTCTCCGAACTCTCCAGCACATACCGGCTGACAATTCCTTTCGCGAACAGGTTAGTGTTACTCTCGAACTCCAGTTTGGCGGTGCTCTCCGAAGCCTGCGCAGCGAGCAGGTTCGCCTCTGCGGACTCTAATTCGAGTTGGGCGTCACGGCTGTCGATACGGAAAAGCACATCGCCTTTCTTCACTTGCTGACCTTCCGTGATACAAACTTCCATCAACTGACCGCTTATTTGCGGCTTGATGGTTACATCATTAGTACCTTTCAGCGTAGCGCTGTATTTCAATGGAATCGACACGTTGCTCTTGCTGATGGTCATGGTCGGATACGATGTGTGAACGATGGTGGGAGCTTTCCCTCCGCACGCAGCCAGCACGGCTGCGGCTGCGAATAAATAGAGTTGTTTGAATTGCATATAAGTAGTGTTATTATGTTTGTTACATAGTAATGCGGCGCAAAATTACTATATTTTTTTAAAATCTGCAAGAATTTATGTGAAAAAGTAAAAAAATACACAGAAAATTTGCACGTTACATAAAAAGGCAGTACTTTTGCAAACAAAAATCACACATATGAAAAAAATCACGATTCTTTTATTCGCAACATTGTTGTCCGGCGCACTGATGGCACAGCGCTATCAGGACCGCGGGCTCAGACCCGCACATCGCCATATTATCGAGTGTGCGACCGATGAGCAGTTGACTATGACGGTGCAAGTGCTTGAGCAGCAGAGTTTTGATGACAAGCGCTTGGAAATTGCCAAGTTGGCAGTTGTGTTAGGCCGTTTCTGCACGGAAGACCTTGCTCACATAGCAAAGGTATTCTCGTTTGATGAGAACCGTCTGGAGTTCTTCCTCTTCGCGTACGATTACTGCGAAGACCCGCAGAACTTTCCCATGCTCCGCGACGCGTTCGCTTTCTCGGCCAACTACGATAAGATGATGAAGGCGCTCTATCCCGGACGTTTCTGATCAAACGTTCTTCACTTGAGTTTTTAATTATTGCATAAAGAAAGCGACCCTTGCGAGTCGCTTTCTTTGATTGGTTTGCGCCTATGGGTTATTGAATCAGTTTGCCATTTGCATCATAGGTGCGTCCGTTACGGATGATATAGAGCAGACCGTTGCGCATCTCTTTGCGAACGCGGTCGGTCTCCGACTCTACATCTTCTACACCCTGTCCCGGATCGTTGATGGTGAGCTCGAATACCTCGCCTTCTGCCCAGTTGCTGATTGCCTGACCCTTGTCGTCAGTGCTACGGACGAACCAGCTGATAAGGAACGTACCCGGGGTGAGTTGGTACTGCTGCTTGAGTTGAGAGAGAAGTGCAGTGATGATGTTCTGACCCATCGTGTTCTGCGTGTAGGTAGCCTGTACCGTCAGGTCGGACTTCACTACGTTGAACGCCTTGTCCCAGCCTGCGAAGGTCCAGCCTTCTACTACCGGCGGTTCCGGTGCCGTAGCAGACTTGCCGTGCTCTACTTCCTCCGTCTTGATGGTCTTGCCGTCTTTATCGACGAAGGTTACCGTGTATACATTGATAGTATACTGAGCCTTGACGGTCAGGTCACTCTTTCCGGAATAGTGATGTCGCCTGAATACTTGCCCTCCGTAGGTTTTACCACCTGCACAATTTATGCATTAAGTATGCTGGTAATGCTAGACCATACCTAGACCATACCTAGACTATATCTAGACCATATAAGATACGTGCAGGTTCGGTTCGAACACTTTTTTACATTTCTTATACTATATATACTATGTATATATATCTTTTTGTTGATTTCTCTTCAAACTTTTAGGCTTTTAAACTTCTCTAAACACTAAACGCTATACCCTAAACTAAAAAATCTCTGATTTTATTTGCATATATCAAAAAAAAGCAGTACTTTTGCACCCGATTTCATCCTTTCCGTCCCGTCGGAAGGACGTTACGGGGTATTAGCTCATCTGGCTAGAGCGCAACACTGGCAGTGTTGAGGTGAGCGGTTCGAGTCCGCTATACTCCACAAAAAAGAGGCTTTGCGGCCTCTTTTTTTAATTCTCATCTCCCTTTACAAATCCACTCCGACAGAGAAGGAGACACCTACGCGGAAATACAGTTCCTTGTTTGTTACAGGTTTGAAGGCATTTTTATTAATGGGCCATCTGTACTCCGCGAACACATCCATTGGGAACTTGCCTATATAATTGAACCGCATCGCAATGCCGCCAAGTACCCATGAGCGCACATCATCCTTTTGAGTTGCGTGTTTCTTGTCGTACAAGTTAAGCGCAAAACCTCCGTACAGACGAGCCGCAAAACCATGATCGGCAGGAATGAAAAGCGACAGACGAGGTGTATAGCAGACGGAGGAAGCGATATCTCCTTTGTTGACAGCAAACTCGAAATCCACCAAATTAACGCCTAACATACGATACCGGATAGGAAGTGCGCCGATAGTCACAACGTGATTGAAACTATCCTTGTTCAACCCTCCTCCGAAGTCGAACGTGTATCCGAAATCAAAGATACCGATAAACAGTGTTCCGGCATTATCGTAGAAACGCTGCAAGAACCTCGGTGAAGTGTAGCGTTTACGGGCTACAGAGTCCTCAACAGCATTCTGTTTGGTCATATGAGCACGGTAGATAAGATTCTGCGCGTTCGGGTCTGTCAGATCAATCGAGTCCTTGTATTCGCGATAACCTTTTTTAGTTACCGTAATCTCGTATTTCATCGGATCAATCTTTACCTTTTTGTTCGCTTTTATCGGGAAAGCGGGGTATTGGCCGCCTTTCAGTGTCACCTTTCGTCCTGCCACATTCGAGCGAATCATCAGTTTACGCTGGAAAGGAAACGTCACAGGCGTGTGCTCCTGTTTGTCATTGATAAAGAGTTTGTACTGACAACCGATGCCGGATAAACTACGAATTTCAATCACGTTCTCTCCTGCCGGGAGTTTTCCGCTATAAGAGGTATGCCCGAGGAAAATCAATTCACCCGTGTCGTTAGAACGACGATATATACCTATATTCGGGTCAGTATTGATAGTAGCCGTACCCAACGCGATGGGATTGAGTGTATAGTCCTGCACGTACATCTTGCCATTCTTGATTGTGAACGAGTCGCGCACGGAGGTATAGTCCGTCATGCGTGCTTGAACAAAGTGCAACCCCGTCGGAATATGTCCGTCCGTATAAACGCCATTCTGCGCATTGACCATCTTACCATCCACGTATACCTGTGCCTCTTGCGGGTAAAAAGAGAGCCGCATGCTGCCATACTGCTGGTTCAACTTGGGAATCCTGATGCTACGGGGCGTAGCATCGTTGAACTGGGTGGTCGTGAACTCCCATGTATCATACCCTTCACGCCGTCCTTCTATATGGTGTTCGCCAAAGTCTAACTCCATCGATGCGCGGAAATTGCCCCGCTGCTTGCCATCCACCCAAATTTCCGTCTCCTCCTCGGCCGCTGTAATCGTGAATACGGAGAAAGCAGGTGTGAGTGCAACCTTGATGAGGCGCTGGTCCTTTGCCATCAAATCCACAGTCGTCTCAAATGAGGTGTAACGGTCTTTCTTGACTGCCAGACGGTAATGACCCGGTTCAAGGCGAAGACTCTGTCCTACCGCTTGCGGTTCGTCATTCACATAAACATTGAAATTGGATGGTGTCACAGAGAAGAATACCTCACCGAAATTTTCCTCTAACCGAATCGTATCAGAGTAAGCGCGGGTTCGCGCTACGCGGAAGGAACCGGTATAAGGCTTATACAGTTTGGACGAAACGACCAGATCATGAACACCTATTGGCAACACGGTATGATAGCTCTTCTCCGTGCTTTCCTCAGGCGTGGAGCCATCAATAGAGATGGTAAACGGCGTTTGTTCACAATAAATCAGCACGTTCTGCGAAGTTGCCGTCTCTTGCGGAAGACCGGTCGTCAGTTTGGCACGATACACATTGCCGGACTTAAGCGACACGCGATAGTCTTTCAACTGCGTACAATCCGGGCAACGGATGGTCATCTTCTTCACATCCGGACTTACCCATAACCATATTTCGTCTTCTTTGTTCTCACGCTTCTCTATCTGCTGAGCGCCGAGATTGAATGTGAACGACTTCGGGATAGGAGTCTCAAAGATAATGAGAGCACAACGCTCTCCGTTCTGGTCAAAAACCTTCGAACTGCGTTGCGACAAGTCCTTCACATCATGCGTCAGTGTCGTCGACTTTACTTGATATTGGGCGAATGCCGTTGAAAAACCGAGCAATAAGAGGAGTATCACTCCACTCCATTTAGAAAATCCATTCTCCATAATTCATAAGATTGTTTCTGTTCTCATCCCATACGCGCACGTGAATAATAGGCGATTCGGGATTCGATATATCTGCTAAAAGATACAAATAACCTTTGTCGGCATACGTGGCCGAATAATAGTTCTGCTTAATCACAATCTCGTACCGCTCCGTTGTACGGCTGGTCTTCTTCACCGATGCGTCCTCAAACTGAATATTCACATATTCCTGCTTGGCGAATACTTTCTCCAACTGCTTCATATACTGACTTTTCGTCAGCCTGTTATGCGCGTAACTTTCTGCATCAACGGCCGTTATCTCCACTGCCTTTTGTACGGGAATACGGTTGCCGACGATAATCAACGCGTCCTCCGAAAACACGGCATTCAGGTAGTCCAGACGCTCCAAAGCATACGCCGTCTTGTAGTTTTCAAGGAAATTGATAAGCACAAGACGGGACTGCGGGTCCCACATACTATGGTTGTTGATGTCGTCCAGCGCACTCTGCTCCAAACCGAAGTTGATGCCGTCAATCTGCCCGTCCTTGATATAGAAAACAAGGTCCTCGACAAACGATTTGTTGTTCCGCTTGAAGTCAAAACGAGCCTTGATACCACGTACCAAATAGCCGTTTGCAAAAGCCGACATCTGTAATTCGTTGCGCTCGATGATGCGGGCATTGCCGTACTTGACGAGTTTTTCAAACCATTTCCATCCGTTCTCCGAGCACATCGGACGAATAGCCTCGTAGTTGCGCTCCTCCATCGCCTGAAGCAGAGGTGCTACGATATCCGCCTGCTTGACCACTTCTTTCTTGTTGCAATTTGTCAAAGTGTCCACCTGTATCTCTTTCGCCAATTCTTTGGTGGTCTGAATAGGTTCCGGCTCCACAGGCTCAATGCGCGTCAAGTCCACACGTTTCTCCGAACGAGTGAACGGAAGACGAGCTGGCAACTGCTCTAAAATGGTATTTACCATCGGGTCGGATTTCCATAACTTGCGGAACTCATACTCGATGCGAAGTAACATGTTCTTCGTATCTGCCGGCAGGTCAACCAATGCTACACCATCCTTCACCGACGCTGTCAGCCAATCGTAACCGTCGAAATAATTATAGTCGCAGTTATTCACCGGCTTACCGTGATAGAGGAACTGCAATTTGATGGTGTTCGCCTCGTTCTCTCCATTCCGCAACTCACGGACAGGCTCTATCTTCACACTGTCCAACAACTCATTAATCCGCTCGCGCAGGCTGGTCGTCAGCAAAGCACCGGACTCCGTCATCATATGACTGCGATGTTCCTCAGGGATGGAAATCACTAACTTCAACGCCCAGTAGTAGTTTCGCAATGCATCACCCACCTTGTATAATTCTTCCGCGCGGTCACCTGCGTGTATGAGGTCCTTGATCTTCGTCTTGCGAGCATCGAACATCTTCTCTATCTCCAACTTGTCCACATAACGCAGGACGATGAAATAACTACCTTCCTCCGATACGATTCGACGGCAGTTGTTGAGCGACACACTCGAACTCACGCGCAGTTTACCGGTCGTCGAAACGGACGAATGAACTTCCTCGCCTACTTCGTTCAAAATGGTCGTCTCCGTACGACTGTCCACATTCACGGAAATCTGACTGATTAAGTCCTTCACGGCCGCATCGTCTGCTGCCTGCAAATTCTCAGCCACACCCTGACCCCACACATACGAAGGGTCATTCTTAATATGCTCCATCACATCTTGCGCTGCTACGTCCAAAGAATAAAACGCTAGCACACATAAACCAAAGAGCCAAAATAAGTGGTCAACAATTTTCTTCATAAGCCATATTTCGGAAAAAAATCGCGCAAAGGTACAAAAAAAACTTGAAACAACCATAAAAATATTACATTTTTTTAATAAATTTATACATATTTTACGAAATATTGCCAAAATCGCTTGATACCCCTGCATATAGTAATCTTCGGCACGCCCTTATTCGCGAGAGAACAAGGAATTCTCCGAAAGTACGGGCGCGTCCTGTGGGATATATGCAAACAGAGTGATTTTATTTGTTTCATGCCTTCAGGCATTCCCGCAATCAAGGAGTAAATTCCTTAAAAACAAATAAAAATCGCTCTAAACTTGCATATATGCAAATTTTGTAGTAATTTTGCACTCGCAAAATTTTTTAGAGAACAGTCTTATGCAAATTATCACTACAAAAGAAGCCCTGCAGGCGGCGGTACAGGCCGTCAAAGATGCCGGCAAGACCATCGGTCTGGTGCCTACGATGGGCGCCTTGCACGCCGGTCATGCATCCTTGGTACGCAGGGCGGTGGCGGAGAACGATGTATGTATCGTTTCCGTATTCGTGAACCCCACGCAATTCAACAACAAAGAGGATTTGGCTAAATATCCCCGTAACATTGAGCGCGATGCGGAACTGCTCAGCAGCATCGGTGCCCATTATGTCTTTGCGCCGACGCCCGAAGAGATGTATTCCGCCGAAGAGATGAACACCGTGTTCGATTTCGACTTCGCCGGGCTGGACAAAGTGATGGAGGGCAAGATGCGCCCAGGCCATTTCAACGGCGTGGTGCAGGTCGTAAGCCGTCTTTTCTATCTCACCCGACCCGACAAGGGCTATTTCGGCGAGAAAGACTTCCAGCAGTTGGCTATCATCCATCACATGGTGGAGCGCAGTTCAATGGCAGGCACCTTTGGCGCGCTGCAGATTATCGACTGCCCGATAGTACGAGAGGAGTCGGGCTTGGCGATGTCGAGCCGTAACGAGCGCCTCTCGCCGGTAGAGAAAGAGACGGCGGTGGCTATCTCAAGAACGCTCTTTTCTTCGGTGAAATGGGCGGAAAACGCCTCTGTGGAGGAAGTGCGCCAACGCGTGATAGATACCATCAATGCCGTCGATGGTCTGGAGGTGGAGTACTACGAGATTGTCGATCAAACGACCTTGCTGCCCACCGATACCTTCGTGCACGCCATCGGTTGCGTGACCGTCTATTGCGGTCCGGTGCGACTGATTGATAATATTAAGTACTAAGCCATCAGCCGTCAGCTATCAGTATTCATGAAGATTGTTTGTGACGCACATATTCCGTTTTTGGTAGAGGCGGTCCGAAAGGGCTGGCCGGAAGTGGATATTTGTCCGATGAAATCGGAAGAAATCGACTCTTCGGCGCTTCGCGATGCGGATGTGCTTGTTGTGCGTACACGAACCCAAGTGAACGAGTCTTTGCTGCGCGGAACGAAGGTGAAACAGGTCTGCACCGCCACCATCGGCTATGACCATATAGACACCGCCTATTGCGAGGCGCACGGCATACAGTGGAGCGCCTGCCCGGGCTGTAACGCACAGGCGGTGTGCGATTACATAGAAGAAGCGCTGGAGGAGTTCTGCCGTCAGTATTCAGCCGTCAGTATTCAGACTATCGGCATTGTCGGAGTAGGGCATGTAGGAAGCCTGGTGGCGCAGATGGCGGAGCGGAAAGGAATGAAAGTGCTGCTCAATGACCCGCCCAAAGGAATAGGCGATTCTCTCGATGGAATCGCGAAGAATTGCGACATCGTCACCTTCCATGTGCCGTTGGATGATACCACTTTCCATCTGTGCGATGAAGCCTTTTTAGCGAAATGCAAACCCGATGCCCTTGTCATCAATGCGTCGCGCGGCGGAGTGGTGGACGAACAGGCGTTGCTGCGTAGCGGTCGGCGCTTTGTCCTCGATACATGGGAAGGGGAGCCGCACATCCGTCCGGAAGTGCTCTCTCGCGCTTTCCTTGCCTCGATGCACATCGCGGGTTATTCGATGGAGGGCAAGTGGATGGCGGCGCAGATGTGTTTGGACGCCATCGCTACTCATTGGGGACTGCCGCCGTTGGCGGCACACGCCCCGGAAGCCGACGGAGACAGCGCACGCGGGTGGCTGAGACGCATCAGCGAAACATTGAAAGCCCGTCCCGAGGACTTTGAGAAACACCGTCAGAACTACAAATTACGTTAAAATCCCCATAAATAGGGATTGCATATATTCTGAAAAAGCAGTACTTTTGCGCCGTGATTCGAATAGCCGTCATAGGATTGCCGTTGAGCGGGAAATCATCGCTCACTGCTGCATTGCAGCAACTCGCCGATACCGATGTGTCCGGCGGGAAGGAAGGCATGCAGTTCACGGAGGTGAATAACCCCGATGCGCTGCACGGACACGCCTATGACGTGGTGCTGCAGGTCGTCGATTCGACGCGCTTGGAGGAGTCCCTGCTTCTCACTCCGCATATTATCGATGAGCAGGAGAAGATAGTGATTGCCATCGGGCGTTATGACTTGCTGCTCAAGACGGACCACTCCTTGGACCTGCCGAAGTTGGAGGAATTGATTGGCGTACCGACCTGTTGTGTGTCCGTGCGCTTGAACTACGGTTTGCCGAATTGCTTGTCCGTCATCTCGGATGTCGCCAAGCGGCCGGCTTCCAAGGCCCATCCCATCTATCACTTGCGGGACCAGGGCGATGAAGACACGTATCGGGCTTACGTGCACGGTATTTTGACGCAAACGCTCACGCATGCGAAGAATGATACGCACCAGACACGTCTCGAACGTATTGATAAGGTGCTGACCAACCCGTGGTTGGGTTTCCCCATCATGATGGCGCTCCTCTATTTCGTCTTCTGGTGTACGTTCACGCTCGGTGCCTATCCGCAGGAATGGATAGCGCAGGGCATAGAATGGCTGTGCGAAACGGCGCATGCCTCGATGGCGGACAACTGGTTCTCGTCCATGCTCATCGACGGAGTGCTCCAAGGCGTGGGAGCGGTGCTGGCTTTCCTGCCGAATATCATCATCCTGTTCTTCTTTATATCACTCATGGAGGACAGCGGTTACATGGCGCGCGAGGCGTACATCATGGATACCATCATGCACCATGTAGGTCTGCACGGCCGCAGTTTCGTACCGATGCTGATGGGCTTCGGCTGTAACGTACCGGCTATCATGGCGGCGCGTGACATACAGAACCCGAAGGACCGCGTGCTAACGATGCTCATGGTGCCGTTCATGTCCTGTTCGGCGCGCCTGCCGGTATATATGCTGTTCGTGGATACGTTCTTCGAGCGCCACAAGGCCTTGGTGATGATTTCGCTCTACGCCATCGGCATCACCCTCTCCATCCTCTTTGCGTTCATCATGAAGCGCACGAAATGGTTCCGTCAGGACGAGAGCGATACTGTCAATGAGTTGCCCGAGTTCCGTCTGCCGAAAGCCCGTAACACCGCTGCGCATATTTGGGAACGCGTGGCAGACTATCTGCAGAAGATTTGTACGGTCATTCTTTGGGCGTCCGTCATCATCTGGGCGCTTGAATACTTCCCCACGCAGGACATCAGCGATTTGGAACACTCGTTCCTGGCTTCCGTCGGTCAGTTCGTCTCGCCGCTGTTGGAGCCTTTGGGCTTTGACTGGAAGATGTCCGTGTGCCTGCTGACGGGTCTGCCGGCGAAGGAAGCGATTGTCTCGACGCTGGCTATCCTGTATGGCGGAGATATCGCGGCGGCGGGATTCACGCCGCTCACGGCTTTCTGCTTCATGCTCTTCGTGCTGCTCTATTTCCCTTGCGTAGCCACCATCGCCACCCTGCGCCGCGAGGCGGGAAGAGGCTGGGCGTGGTTCACGGTCTTCCACAGCTTGTTCCTGGCGTGGTTCGTCTCCTTCCTTGTCTATCAGATAGGCAGTCTTTTGGCATAAAAATGCATTTTCACGCGTAATTTCTTGCATAAGTCAAAAAAAAAGCGTAATTTTGCGCCGCATTTTGCGGCGCCGTGCATGCGTGTGCCGCGTAAGAAAGGACAGAACATGAAATGGAATAGATTTTGTTGGGGACAGATAGCGCTCTGCATTTACGGATTGATGCTGTGCGGATGTCAGGCTTTGGAGAAGAAGCAGCAGGCGGGTGCAGCGGTGGAGTTGAATGGTCATTATCTCTATCGTTTTACGCTGGACTCGCTGACCTTAGGCCTGCCGAGCGAAGACAGTCTGCGTGTGGCGCAGCAGTACATCCGTCAGTGGGCGCAGGACATCCTGCTCTACGACCATGCTATGGCGCGCACCAACCCGCAGATAGAGCAGATGGCGGATGATTACCGTCGTTCTCTATACGCGCAAGCGTATGAAGAACGGTTGGTGGACCGACGGATGTCGAAGACCGTCTTGGACACGGCTGTACAGGCTATCTATGATGAGATGCCCGACCGCTTTAAGTTAAGCGAGAGTATCATGCAGGGGATGCTGGTGGTTGTGCCGACGGATGCGCCGAATGTGCCCCGGTTGCGTCAATGGATGGCATCGCAGGACCTTGACAAGATAGAGAAATATGCGTATCAAAGCGCCAACGGTTATGAGTTGTTTACCGACAGGTGGCTGACCACCACGGATATCATCCGTAAGATGCCGATAGACCGTGCCGAGTTGGAGCAGAAACTGCGCTACAATAATCATATAGAGCAGGCGGACAGTGCGCACCTGTACCTGCTGCAGATAACCACCAAGCACGTGCGCGGCGAGGCGATGCCGATAGATTATGCGCGTCCGGAGATAGAGAAAATAATCCTCAACGCCCGTCAGGTGGATTTCCTCCGCAAGGAGCGGGAGAGGCTATATAACGAAGCTATTCAACAACAGAAAATACATTTTTATGAATAAGATAAAACTTATGGGTTGTCGGTTAGGAGTCATCGGATGGTTGACTTTGTGCAGCCTTTGTGCCAACGCACAAGGAGTGATTGATGAAGTGATTTGGGTAGTGGGTGATGAGGCTATCTTGCGCAGTGAAGTGGAAGAGGAGCGTCTTCGCGCCCAGTACGAGGGCCAGCATATTTCAGGTGACCCTTATTGTGTTATTCCTGAGCAGTTGGCGGTGCAGAAACTATTCCTTCACCAGGCGGAACTGGACTCCATCGAGGCCAATGAGTCCACCGTTAGCCACCAAGTGGACATGCGGATGAACTATTACATCAGCCAGATTGGTTCCAAAGAGAAGCTGGAGGAGTATTTTCGCAAACCGAGCAGTGAGATTCGCGCGGAGATGATGACGATGGTTCGTAACCAGATGATTATCCAGCAGATGCAGCAGAAATTGACCTCGAATATCAAACCCACGCCGGCGGAGATACGCCGTTATTACGAGTCATTGCCTCTGGATTCAATACCGATGATGCCCGCGCAGGTGGAGGTGCAGACACTGAGTTTCGAACCTCCGGTGCCGGTAGAGGAGACCGAGCGAGTCAAGCAGCGTCTGCGTGAGTTCACCGAGCGTATCCAAAGCGGTTCGGCGGACTTCAGCATGCTGGCGCGACTCTATTCCGAAGATACGGAGAGTGCCAAGCGAGGCGGTGAGTTGGGCTTTGTGGGCAAAGGCCAGTTGGTGCCCGAGTTCGCGGAGGTGGCGTTTAACCTCAATGACCCCAAGCGCGTCTCGCGTATCGTAAAGACCGAATACGGCTATCATATTATCCAGCTGATTGAGAAGAAAGGCGACCGTATCAACTGCCGTCATATTCTGCTTCGTCCGCGTATCAGCGCCACCGACAAAGTCAATGCAGTCACGCGTCTGGATAGTATCCGTCAACTCATCGTAGCGGACAGCCTGCAGTTCGAGCAGGCGGTGTTCCGTTTCTCGGAAGACAAGAATACGGTGATGAACGCAGGTCTGTTAACCAACCCCAATACCGGCGGCAGTAAGTTCGAATACCAGGAGTTGGCGCCGGAAATAGCCAAGCAGATTTATAATCTGGAAGAAGGCGAGGTGTCGCAGCCGTTCGTGATGATGGACCAGACGAAGAACCGCGAGGTGTGCGCCATCGTGCGTGTGAAAAAGAAAACCGACGTCCATCGCGCGAACCTTACCGATGACTTCCAGACCATCAAGACGATGCTCGAGACCAAGCAGGGCAGCGACCTCATACACGACTGGATTTTGCAGAAGCAGAAATCGACCTTCGTACAAATCTCGCCCGAATGGCAGGGATGTGACTTCGAGTATCCCGGGTGGATTCATTAGTGACCGCTGCGCTAAAAGAATAAAAACCGTTCATCATGTTCACTGAGAGAATAAAGACAAAACGGATTCGACCGATAGTATTTGGTCTATTGTCCTTATTCCTTATTCCTTGTTCCCTTAAGGCTCAAACCATGGTCTATCTGGAGCGGGCGGCGAACCTGAGTTTTGACGAGGCGCGCATAGCGGATGCACAGATACTACGGGGAAACGTGGTTTTTCGTCACGAGGAAGCGCTGATGTATTGCGATAGTGCCTATTTCTATGAGAACTCAAACTCGCTGGATGCGTTCGGTCACGTGCGTTTCGTACAAGGTGATACACTCAGCGGTTTCGGAGACAAACTCTATTATGATGGGAATACGAAACTGGCCCGCATGCGCCGAAACGTGAAGTTGGTACACGGACGTGAAGGAGAGAACCCGACGGTGCTCACGACGGACAGCCTTAATTACGACCGCGCAAAAGGGGTAGCCTATTACTATAGCGGCGGCGTAGTGGCGGACTCGCTGAACACCCTGACTTCAGTGCGCGGAAAATACCTGCCGAAAACCAAACAGGCGCTGTTCAGCGAAGAGGTGCGGTTGGCAAACCCCAACTTCATCCTTACCAGCGACACCTTGCTTTATAATACAGAGACAAAAGTAGCGGATATAGTCAGCCCGACGACCATTGTCTATGAGGAAGAGACGACGATACGTACTACCCGCGGATGGTATAACACCTTCAATGAGCAGTCGGTCCTTTTGGATCGCTCGTTGGTGCAGCATAATGACGGCAAGTCGATGACGGGAGACAGTATCTTCTATGACAAAGTTATCGGTTTCGGCAAGGTGATGGGGCACATGGAGATGCACGACAGTGCGCAGCACGCCACCCTTTACGGCGAGTACGGTCAGATGTACGAAGAGAGCAGTTGCGGTTATGCGACGGATAGTGCCCTGATGGTCGATTGGTCAGACAGCGAGCACATCGCATATATACACGCCGACACGCTCTTCACGGAAGAACTGCATTATGCGGATAGCGCCTTGGCGGACAGTACCTATCGTCGCGTGCGCGCCCATTATAACGTGCGCATCTTCCGCGATGACATGCAGATGGTGTGTGACTCCATGATGTATCTCAGTTCGGACTCCACGATACACCTGTACAAGCAGCCTGTGTGCTGGAGTGAGAACCAGCAGATAGCGGCCGACAGTATCATCGTCTATATCGTCAACGGCACCGTGGAGCATGCGACGGGTACGCCGAACGCCATCTGTATCATGCAGGACACCACCGACATCTTCAATCAGATGAGCGGCAAACAGGTGACGGCTTTCCTCACGGACGGCGAGGTGCACACGATAGATGTCAGCGGCAATGCCCTCACTATTTACTACCCGAAAGATGAAGAAGACGGAGGTTATGTGGGGGTGAATACGACGGAGAGTGCGTTCATCCGCGCTTATGTCAAGAATCGCAGTATTTACCGTTTGCGCTTCACGAAGGAGACAACCGGCGTACTCTATCCGATGGACCAGATACCCGAAGGCGGAGAGCGCCTCGCGCAGTTCTTCTGGGCGGACGAGATACGACCTGTTGACCCGAAGGATGTTTTTCGCAGAACATATAAAGACAATTGATATATGAGAAAGATTTTTGTAACAATCGTAATGATGAGCCTCGCCTTGGGTGCGATGGCTGTTGACCTGCCGAAGCAGGGCTTTGGTTTGCAAATCGGATGGGCGCAACCTGTATTGCGTCTCAATAGCCCGACTTCCAAAGACTCCTTGGCGAACACGGTTCACCTGAATGGTTTCAAGGTAGGTCTCGTTTATGACGCCAGTTATGCAGCCGGTTTCGGCAGTACCATCGGTTTCAACTATACCTTTGGTCATTACACAGGTCCGTGGAAATCGCGTTATGCCTATAACACCTACCCGGAAGACCGCATGACGATTTTCTTCCACCAGGTGGAGTTGTTCGTGGATTGGCAGTACAAGTTCGAAGTGGCGAAAGAGACCTATCTCATTCTCTACACAGGTCCTTCCATCCAGTGCGGTGTATCGCTTAACATGCGCAATGATGAGAAAGTGGAGAACCCGCTGACGGGAGAGATAACAACGATTTACGGTGAGCGCTTTGATGCGTATAATGTGGATGCGCGTGAAGAAGGTGAAGATCCTCGTTATAGAGCGGATAATTCCCTCACCCGTCTGAACGTCACTTGGGGCGTAGGAGCCGGATTCCAATACAAGCGCTATTTCCTGCGCGGAGGGTATGACTTCGGTCTTATCAAACCCTACAAGAATGCCGACTTCGTGAACGGCAATCACACCCGCGGACGTTTCGACCAATGGTCCATCAAACTCGGCGTCTATTTGTGGTACGCAGATTAAGATGATTTCGCGTGAGACAATAGAAAAGATTCATTCGTCGGCGAAGATTGAAGAGGTAGTCGGCGATTACGTCACGCTGCGCAAACGCGGCGCGAACCTCATTGGTCTCTGTCCGTTCCATAACGAGAAGACGGGTTCGTTCACCGTCAGTCCATCCAAAGGTATCTATAAATGTTTCGGCTGCGGCGTCAGCGGCAATGCTATCGGCTTCATCATGGAGATAGAGCAGTGCAGTTATGTGGAAGCCATCAAGCAGTTGGGCAAGAAATACCATATAGAGGTGGAGGAACGCGAACTGACGGCGGAGGAACAGCAGCGTCAGGACGACCGTGAGTCCATGTTCGTCGTCAATGATTTCGCCAACAAATGGTTTCAGCAGCAGTTATGGGAGACGAAGGAAGGACAGGCTATCGGTCTCAGTTATTTCCGTCAGAGAGGTCTGCGCGATGATATAATCCGTAAGTTCCAGTTGGGCTATTCGCCGGAAAGCGGTAGCCCTTTGGCGGCTGCACTGAAGAAACAAGGCTTTGCGGAACGTTTTATCCTCAACGATGTGGAAACGAAGATAGGTGTCGGCGTAGTGGGCAAGAGTGAAGACGGACGTATCTATGACCGCTTCCGCGACCGTGTGATGTTTCCTATTTTCACCGTCAGCGGCAAACCTGTCGCTTTCGCCGGACGTATCCTCAAGAAGAAAGAGAACGTAGGCAAATACGTCAATTCGCCGGACTCCATCATCTACTCCAAGACCAATGAGTTGTACGGCCTATTCCAAGCGAAGCAGGCCATCTCGCGTGCCGACAGATGTTATCTCGTAGAAGGGCAGATGGATGTCATCTCCATGTTCCAGTCCGGCATAGAGAACGTCGTTGCGAGTGGCGGAACAGCCCTTACGAAACCGCAGATACGACTTATCCGGCGCTTTACATCCAATATCACCGTCCTCTATGACGGCGACGCAGCAGGTATTCACGCTGCCTTGCGAGGTATCGACATGTTCCTTGAGGAAGGCTTTAACGTCAAAGTTGTACTGCTGCCTGACGGCGAGGATCCGGATAGTTTTGCGCAGAACCATGACTCGACAGAGTTCATCCGTTATATCGAAGAACACCAGACAGACTTTATCCGCTTCAAGTCAGCCTTGCTTAGCAAACAGGCCGGAGACGACCCATATAAGCGGGCGGAACTGATCAAGGATATCACGTCTTCAATCTCCGTCATTCCGGACATGATAACTCGTCAGGTGTATATCAAGGATACGGCAGAGCGGCTCAGCATGAGTGAGAAAGTGCTGACGGTGGAGGTGATGAAACTGCGCAGAAAGAGCACGGAAGAGATGACCAAGCCGGAGGAGAAAGAACAGGAGAATCCATCTGTCAGTCCGCAGGACGGTCTGTCAGCAAAGCGGTCTGTCAGTGGAGCGGTCCGTCAGCAAAGCGGTCTGGATGCCAACTACTACAATCTCATGCAGTTGATTGTCCGGTACGGCGAGCGGCCTATTGAGGTGGAAGGCACGGTCTATACCATCGGTGAGGTCATCATCTACACGCTTGAAGGCGACGAAATAGCACCGCCGCAACCCGTCTATCAGACCATCATTGATGAGTTCAAACGCCATAGCAAAGAGCCGAATTTCAAGGCTGAGCAATTTTATAAGTTCCATTCCGAACCTGCTGTCAGCGCCATGGCCATTGACATGATAGCCGACAAATACCAGTTGGGGGCACCCAAAGAGGACGCACATCTGGGTGAGTTGGTGACACAACTGCTCTACGAGATGAAACTGACGGTCATCAACATGCAAATCGCTGAACTTGAAGCCGGACTTAAGGACGCACAGGAGAAGAACGATATAGATAGACAGATGTTACTCCTCTCGCATCACCCGCAACTGTTGGCTCAGCGTAACGAGATTTGCAAGCGTCTCGGAAACCGCATCATCAACCTCTAAACCGCCACTTATGCTTTTCGGAGAAATAGCCTACGGACCGATACACAGCAGACGCTTGGGAACCAGCCTCGGGATGGAAATCATGCCGCTGGAGCATAAACTATGCACGTTCAACTGCGTCTATTGTGAGTGCGGCTGGAATGAGAAAATTCTGCACCCGCAGTTGCCGACACGCGAAGAAGTACGTGCCGCCTTGGAAGCGAAACTATCGGTCTTGGACTGTCCGCTCGATGTGATTACTTTCTCCGGGAACGGTGAACCTACCTTGCATCCGGAGTTCCTAGGCATTATGGAAGACACGTGTGCCTTGCGCGACCGATACTGTCCGAAGGCAAAAGTGTCGGTACTCTCCAACTCCACGCAGTTGGGACGACCGGATGTAGTGAAGGCGTTGCGTCTTTGCGACAACCGCATCCTCAAACTCGATGCAGCCACGGATGAGATGATGCGGCGGATAGACATTCCGGTGAAAGAGGACCTGACGGTGGCTACGCTGATAGAATGGTTGGCGCAGTTCGACGGAGACTTCACGCTGCAGACCTGTTTCCTGCGCGGCGAGCATGCCGGACAAACAATAGATAACACAACTCCGGACGAGTTGGACGCATGGTATAGAGCGGTGGAAATCCTGCATCCCAAGCAAATCATGATGTATGTCATTGACCGCAAGACGCCCGAAGAAAACCTCTATAAGATTTCTCGCGAAGAGATGGAAACTATCGCCGCTCCGCTCATTGAGAAAGGCTACGATGTGATTATATCCGCCTAACGAAATAATCAGTATTTATTGATGAAAATTCTCGTTGCTCCTTTGAACTGGGGGCTGGGACACGCCAGCCGATGTGTACCCTTGGTACGCAGGTTGCTTGATGAAGGACACGAAGTCATCTTAGGCGGTGACGGAGAGAGCCTGACGCTGCTCCGCGCGCATTTCCCGAAACTGCGTTATGTCTATCTGGCGCCACTCCACTTACGCTATAGTAAGGGGCGCAGCCAAGTAGGAGCGATGCTTTGTGCATTACCCAAACTCTTATGGTGGGCAATCAAAGACCATGCTATTCTCAAAGCGGTTCTCAAAGAAGAACATTTCGACCAAGTGATTTCCGACAATCGCTTTGGTCTGTATTCTGTCAATGAGCGGAGCGAACGGTCTGTACTCTGTCAGGCGAATCCGGTTTGTATATACATGACGCATCAGTTACATATCATGCTTCCGAAAGGATGGAAGTGGTTGGAACCCCTCGTTGCACGCCTGCACGCGCGCATATATATGCGTTATAATAAGGTGTGGGTGCCGGACTACGAAGAACCCGAAAAGTCTCTCGCCGGAGATTTGAGCCGAGTACCTTCATCCTTTCACCTTTCGCCTTTCGCCTTTCAATACATCGGTCCCTTAAGCCGTTTCTCAACCGCTAACGACCAACGACCAACGGCCAGCGACAAATACGACATAGTCGCAGTGCTATCCGGTCTCGAACCCCATCGCACACTGCTGGAGCAAGACATCATCGCCCGTTATGCAGGCTCTTCCGTGCTTATCGTCCAAGGCCTGATGCACCGTCCGAATACGCGTATTAAACGAGGGTATATTACCATTGTCCCACGGATGGATGATGCGGAACTGGCTGAAGTATTGCGCAATGCCAAGCATATTATCGCCCGTTCCGGTTACTCCACGATCATGGACTTGGACGCACTGGGTATATTGGACAAAGCCGAGCTTATTCCCACCCCCGGACAACCGGAACAAGAGTACTTGGCGGCACGTTTTGTAGAAAAAAATGCAGAAAAGTGCTAAAAAATTTGGTCAATTCAAAAAAAAGCAGTACCTTTGCACGCTTTTTCGGCTGAAGTGTGTAGATGCCCTTTGGGGCGAAGGCCGCTTCTCCCGTTAAGCGGGAGACCGCTCCCGGTGCCATCGTATAACGGTTAGTACTCAAGATTTTCATTCTTGCAATAGGGGTTCGATTCCCCTTGGCACTACAAAGACCTTCCCTAAAGTCACGTCCTGAAGCCAATCCTCTCAAGGCTGACGGATATTACTAAATCATCCGCGAGTCGGACAAAAAACAAGAACTAAGATGGCAAATCACAAATCATCTTTGAAGCGTATCCGCCAAACGGCAGCGCGCAAAGCACACAATCATTATTATGCAAAAACCGCACGTAATGCTGTGCGCGACTTGCGCAAGACGACTGATAAGAAAGCAGCTGCTGAGGCACTGCCTAAGGTAAGTTCGATGCTGGACAAACTGGCTAAGCGCAATATTATTCACGACAACAAGGCTGCTAACTTGAAATCCAAACTGGCTCGCTTTGTCAATAAACTTGCATAAGTGAAGTCGTAATACCTGCGCGAATACGCATTAGGTCAACGGAAGAATCACCTCGGTGGTTCTTCTTTTTTTTTGCAGGCTTTTACGTGCAATTCTGTATTTTTTCATGTAAAAATTTGCATATATCATAAAAATGTCGTATCTTTGCACCCGATTTTGACACTTTTATTAAGATGAAAGAGAATAATATTCCTATTGTTGATTGTCCGTACGGTGATTATATGATTGGTGATGCCAGCGGTAAACTGATGAATGAGTACGGTCGTTATCCGTGTAAAATCACGTGTGGTGTATATGCGCTCTTGGTACGTGGCACGGCTCACGCTACGATTAACGTGACTGAATATGACTTCAAGGCCAATGATGTTTTGCTTCTTGAGCCGGGCAGTTTCCTGCTGATTCGTGAGTTTTCGGATGACGCATTGGTCTATTGGATAGTTTTCGGCAGTAAGTTTCTCGAGAAATACACGGTCAACAACCGCATGTCGCTTTCGGCCCTGCAGTTGCATTCGCCCAAGATTAGCGTGAGTGAGAATCACGCTAAGGTGTTATGCTCCATGTACGATACGGTTGTAGCGGCGTTGAATGCGGAGCCGACGATGTTGGATACAGAGAAGATGGTGCATATCTTTAATCTGCTGCGCACCAGTTATGCGAAGTTCGCGCACGAGCAGGACGAGTATCTTATCCGTCCGGTGGACCGCAAGACAGAGATATACCAGGATTATTGCCAGTTAGTGCTGCAGCACTACCAGGAATGGCATCATGTGAGCCAATATGCGGAAGCGATGCGCCTGACATTGCCGCACTTATGCTCTACGATTAAGTCGGTAGGAGAACGCACGGCGGGAGATATCATCACCGAGGCGCTCATCACGGACGCGAAGTCTCAACTGAAAATAACCAATCTGCAGATAAAAGAGATAGCGCTCAGTCTGGGATTTGACAATGTGGCTTTCTTCAATCGCTTCTTCAAAGCACACGTAGGCGTTACGCCTAAGGCTTATCGGAACGGATAAGATAAATCACTCCTTCATTCACTTCGCGCAACTCAATCTTGTTGCCGGTAGCATCTATGGAGGCGAATGCGGCGTGCCGCGATTCGCCTTCTTTTTTGGTAAGACTCTCCAATTGTGCAATCACACTCTGCTCCCATACTTCCAACAACTCATTCAAAGCTCCTTCCATCTCCGGTTGATACCGGATAGCACTCTTGTCGAACTCGTACGAATAACCCGGTGTGAGCGATGTAAACAAGGTATCACCCTGCAAATCCCAAATGCCGTGCAAAGTACATTTGAGTACAATCTGTCCCGTATAGAAGGAATAGGACATGTATTGGTTGATTTGCGTGGTAAAAGTGTGGTCCCGATCAAAATGCCGATCGGAATACAAATCGTCCGCTGTCTGCACACGCCAATCTCCAATCAGATTCTTGGCTTTCAGCGGTTTGCCGGTTCGTTCCCTGTTCTGCACGTACAATGCTAACTCTTCATCAGAGATACCCATCATAAACTTGCATTTGTTTGCAAAAGACATGAACTGATCGGCATATTCGTTACAATATCTACGACGCACATAGGAAAAATCAATATACCGGCTGACGGCATTGTTACGGACAAATTCCTTGGTGTAATTAACCCAGAACATCGTGTCCAGTTCCTGCATATGCGGACTCTCCAACAACAGATCATAATACGTTCCGTTCGAAATCGGCTTGGTATATAATCGGTCGTTGTTCAGCATGTGGAAGATCAGTTGACGGGTATGAAAAAAGCCCTGCACCTCATCGATGAACGCAGGATTATTGATCGTTTTCCACGCCTCCTGACTACTGAGAAAGATCTTCTCGCTGGAGTCATCGTAGGTATAGAGTTGTCCCGCATCTGCCGTGATATACGAAGCAATCAATATGATTGTATCCGGTGATACTGCATCTAAATGGTTGATATTGGAAAGCACGTGTTGGGCGATGTTGAAGTTTTTCTCTTCTTCCTTCACGTACTCCCGAAACTGCTTGGCGGTATTCTCCATATCGTGGATGACCATCATCGCGGTCTGCCTTCCGTCCTCGCGTTGCTGCTTTTGGTCCACGAAATGGGCAGTACCGAAGGTAAGGATAATGGAGAGCGTGGCGCCGATGAAAGTCATCAGCAACTCTTTCGCCCAATTGGCGCTGCGGATAGTCTGCCATTTAGGCATGCGAATTCTGATTCGTCTGATATTCATACTCAGCGGTTTTTATACATGTCTTCGTAGTATTTCTCGTACTCACCCGATGTGATGTTATCCAACCATTCCTGGTTATCCAGATACCAACGCACCGTGCGCTCGATACCTTCCTCAAACTGCAAACTCGGTTCCCAGCCTAACTCGCGCTGTAACTTGCGGCTGTCGATGGCATAACGCAAATCATGCCCGGCGCGGTCGGTGACAAATGTGATCAAGTCCAAGTCCACTCCTTCCGGACGACCTAACAAGCGGTCTACCGTCTTAATTACTGTCTTGATGATGTCGATATTCTTCCATTCGTTGAATCCGCCGATATTATAAGTTTCGGCTACAACTCCCTTGTGGAAGATTATATCTATCGCGCGTGCGTGGTCTTCGACAAACAGCCAATCGCGAATGTTCTCTCCTTTACCATACACCGGAAGAGGTTTGCGATGGCGAATATTGTTGATGAAAAGTGGGATTAGTTTCTCCGGGAATTGATACGGACCGTAGTTGTTCGAGCAGTTTGTTACGATGGTTGGCATGCCGTAGGTGTCATGGAAGGCGCGCACGAAATGGTCGGACGAAGCCTTTGAGGCGGAGTAAGGAGAATGCGGGTTGTATTTGGTCTCTTCAGTGAAGAGTATTTCCGGGTGCTCTATCTCCAAAGCGCCGTACACCTCATCGGTCGAAATATGATAGAAGCGCTTGCCTTCGTATTTTTCAGGCAGGCTTTCCCAATACAGTTTGGCTGCCTGTAAGAGCGAGAGCGTACCCATCACGTTCGTGCGGGCGAAAGTGAACGGATCTTTGATAGAGCGGTCTACGTGACTCTCTGCCGCCAGGTGAATCACACCCGTCACGTGCTCCTCCTGCATCAGCGCATAGATGGTATCGAAATCGCAGATGTCGGCACGCTCGAAACGGTAGTTCGGCTTGTCCTCGATATCCTTCAGGTTCGCCAGATTGCCGGCGTACGTCAGTTTATCTACATTGATGATGCGGTAGTCCGGATACTTGTTCACAAACAGACGCACTACATGACTTCCGATAAATCCGGCTCCGCCGGTGATGATGATAGATTTACTCATACTACGTATCGTATTTGTTTGAAATGATATTTCCGTTGTTGACCTTGCTGGTCTGCCAATACTATTTCTCCTGTCGGCAGTACCTCTTCAATGCGGGCGAGAAACAGTCCTTGTGTGTCCGCTTCCGCATTCATCGTAGGCGCGGTGGTCACTTCGCGTTCTACGAACGGCCAGAAGCCTTCGCGGCGGTAGAGGTGCGCTTTGTAATACGCCCATATATCTTCTTGCAATGCTTTCTGCACGTGCTCGTATAGTTGCTGCATCAAGATGTCGAGGTCGTACGTCTCACCTGTAATCTGTTTCAAAGAAACAGGGTTCGGCGCGTCCGAATACCACTCTGTCTGGTTCACATTCAGTCCTATTCCGGCAATAGAATATTTCACTTCATTCCCCACAATGGCGTTCTCTACCAATATTCCCGCCACTTTCTTATCGCCGTAATAAATATCGTTGGGCCATTTGATGGTGAAATCCTCGCCTAACAGGCGCTGCACCGCTACAGCCACGACCATATTCAGTTCAAAGAGGTTCTCGCGTGGCGGCAGGAGAATCGAGCACAACAGGTTCTTTCCTTCGTCGCTCTCCCATCCGTTGCCTGTCTGTCCGCGTCCTGCCGTCTGAAAGTCCGCACGCAAATAGGCTTCTCCTTGGGGCCACTCGTCTCTCGCCAGAAGCTCCTTCAGCAAGGTATTGGTACTATTGGTGCTTCTGATATACATCCAGCAAATATTTCTGAATGACGGTTTGCACGTTCTTTGCTTTCCCTGGAGCAGAGTTGATGAGGACCGCAAACACCCATGTATCGCCGTTAGGCATGTCTATGTAGCCGGCGAAATTCTTTGTGCCGGCGATAGTACCGCTTTTAGCATGAATACGTCCTTCCAGTTCTGTTTTCGGGCATAGACTCTTGAGTGTCCCGCTTTGCCCGCTTACCGGCAGGGATGCCAACCAAGCATCGGCGTTCTTGCTGCGGAGCATGATGGTCAGCATTTGCACGAAAGTCTGTGCGCTGACGGCGTCTTGCGGGGCCAGACCGCAACCGTCTTTGATAATCGCATTCTGAATCGACACACCGCGCCGGCGCCAGTAGTCGCGCAATAGTTCCTGACTGTTATGAAGGGTGCCCGGCAGCGTATAACGGGTGCCGAGGTAACGAAACAGCGCCTCGGCATAGAGGTTGTTGCTGTTGACGTTCGTCTCTTGGATGATTTCCGAGAGGGGTCTCGAATAATGGGTGTATAGCTCCTGTCGCGGGGGTGTGAGCGGGTTGTAATCCGCTTCGAAGGTGGCATCGCGATATACTTTGATACCCGCGTCGTGCAGCGCCTTCGTGAAATGTCTGGCGAGCAGCAGTCCCGGGTTCGGCAGGTCTCCTTTGACGCCGAACGTACCGAGATGAGAGGGGACCGCTCCGGTAAGGTACCGTTCACGGCTGTATGGCAGTCCGCTCACGAAAGCACCGTCGTACGTGATTTTATCACAGCGGATACGATTGATGAAGACGATATCTTCCACTTGCGGTTCCGTCTTTATTACTTTCGCCACAGTGCCCGGTTCTCCGCTTTGGAGCACAATATTCATTGTGTTGCCGTAGTAGTTGAGTCCGAATATTCCGGGCGCGTAATAGTTTCCTGCATCTTCGCATAACCAGTTGGGGTTTTGTGCATCCCCATCCAGCATCGTCATGTCTGCGATGACGCCTCCTTCAATGGACGTGATGCCGGCTTTCTGGATGGCGCGCACCCATTGGGTGAGGAAACCTGTCTGACCTTTCCATCCTAACGAGGGGTCGCAACTGCCATGGATATACAGATCGCCGTGTAGCACGCCGTCTTCGATGGCACCCGTATATTCGAGTATCGTTGGGAAACGGAAACCGGGACCAAGGATATCGAGGGCGGCACCGGTAGTGAGCAGTTTCATCACGGAAGCCGGCGGCACCACTTTATCGGCACGATAACTGTCTATCACTTCACCGGTATTCAGGTTTTGCACCAGCACGGACATATTCGCCTGTCCCGTAAGAGGATGGCTTGTCAGGAAATTGACGGACAATAATATGGCTGATAAGACCGTTAGCACTGTCGGACCGCTGCGCTGTTAGAGTTTAGAAGTCAGATACTCATGCATGGCAGCAGCCGCCTTGCGTCCGTCTGACATCGCGAGGATGACGGTAGCACCTCCGCGGGTGATGTCTCCTCCGGCGAAGATGGTAGGGATGGACGACTGCATCGCGTCATTGACGACGATGGTACCTTTCTTGCTGATTTCGAGTCCTTCTACGGACGACGGGATAAGCGGGTTAGGCGATACACCTACGGCCACGATGACCAAGTCCACAGGAATGGTCACGGTCTTGCCGTCAATCGGGACAGGACTGCGGCGACCGCTCTCGTCAGGTTCGCCTAGTTCCATCACTTGCAGCACCGCTTCTTTCACACGGCCGTTCTCATCAGCATGGTACTCTATCGGGTTATGGAGTGTCATGAATTCGATGCCTTCCTCTTTGGCGTGATGCACCTCTTCGATACGCGCCGGCATCTCTTCTTCCGAGCGGCGGTAGATGATCATCGCGTGTTCGGCACCCAAGCGTTTCGCGGTGCGTACGGCATCCATGGCGGTGTTGCCGCCACCGATGACTGCCACGTTCTTGCCGTAGAGCAGGGGAGTGTCGGTTGCCGGATTGGAAGCGTCCATGAGGTTGACGCGTGTCAGATACTCGTTACACGAAAGCACGCCGTTCAGGTTCTCGCCCGGGATATTCATGAAGCGCGGCAGGCCGGCTCCTGAACCGACGAAGATACCTTTGAATCCTTGCTCTTCGAGTTCCTTGACCGTGATTGTCTTGCCTATGATTGTGTCGGTGTGAAATTGTACACCGAGGGCACGCAAGCCGTCTATCTCCGTATCCACGATTGCGTTCGGCAAACGGAATTCCGGAATACCGTATTTGAGTACACCGCCAATCTCGTGCAGCGCTTCGAATACATGCACTTCGTAGCCGTACTTGGCAGCATCGCCGGCGAAGGTAAGGCCGGCAGGACCGGAACCGACAACGGCAATCTTGGCACCCGTCGGACAAGTCTGACTCGTCGGACGTGCCTGACTGTTACTATAGTCCGCGCAGAAGCGCTCGAGGTAACCGATAGCTACCGCCGGGTGTTTCATCTTGAGGTGGATACAGTTCGCTTCACATTGTTTCTCTTGCGGGCAGACACGACCGCATACAGCGGGCAGAGAGGATGACTCTTTGATGACCGCTGCGGCTCCGAGAATGTCTCCGGTCTCCAGTTTCTTGATAAATCCGGGGATGTTGATATTCACGGGGCAACCTTGTACGCAGGTCGGTTTGGGACAGTTGAGGCAGCGATGCGCTTCGGTGACAGCTTGCTCGAACGTCAGACCTTGGTTCACTTCCTCGTGCAGCGATTTGACGCGCACTTCGGGACGCAGTTCCGGCATCTGGACGCGAGGTATCGCTACGCGGTCTTTCGGAGAACCGGTGAAAGGTTCTACGGCGCCGACCTTAAGGTCTTTAATGTCTTTAGAGTCTTTAAGGGCCTTAGAGACAGGCACCTTACCTGCCTTGTATGCCTCCATCGCTTCGGTCTCTTCTGCGCGATAGGACTTCATGCGGCTGAGCATCTCATCCCAATCCACGCCGTGGGCGTCAAACTCCGGACCATCCACGCAGACGAACTTCGTTTTACCGCCGACGGTGACACGACATGCACCGCACATTCCTGTTCCATCCACCATGATGGTGTTGAGCGAAGCTTCGGTGGGGATGTTGTATTTGGCGGTGGTCAGCGCCACGAACTTCATCATAATGGCGGGACCGATGGTGATACACTTGTTGACGGTCTCGCGGTTGATGACTTGTTCTACACCTACGGTGACGACACCTTGCTGTCCGGCAGAGCCGTCATCGGTCATGATGATGACCTCGTCCGACCACTGCGCCAGTTCATCGCGTAAGATAAGCAGGTCTTTGTTACGGGCTGCGAGGACTGTGATGACGCGGTTTCCGGCTTTCTTGAGTGCTTCAGCGATGGGTAACATCGGCACCGCACCTACACCGCCGCAGGCGCAGACTACGGTACCGTATTTCTCGATGCGCGTCGCACGGCCGAGCGGTCCGACGATGTCGTGAAGGCACTCACCGGGTTCCATCGCCAGCAGTTTGTGGGTCGAGACACCAATCTGCTGCACTACGAGGGTGATGGTTCCTTTCTCTACGTCGGCGGCAGAGATGGTCAAAGGCACGCGTTCTGAGTTCGCGTCCACACGGATGATGACGAAATGGCCGGCTCTACGGCTACGCGCAATGAGCGGAGCTTCAACTACGAGCTCCGCTACATTGTCCGAAAAGAATCGTTTAGATAGAATCTTGTTCATTAGAAATGTTTTGTTTCTTTTCCTACGATAGAGGAAAGGAGGTTATTGGCGAGACGGGAAGCACCGAAACGGAACCACTCGTTATTGAGCCACTCTTCGCCGAGAATCTCTTTTACGAGGGTGAAGTGCTGAACAGCCTCGTCGGTTGTCGAAACGCCGCCGGCAGGTTTATAGCCCATCTTCACGCCTGTCTTCTCGCGCCAAGCCTTGATAGCATGACACATCACGAAAGTAGCCTCCGGAGTAGCGTTCACAGCAATCTTACCGGTAGAGGTCTTGATGAAGTCGCAGCCTGCAGCCATGGAGAGGATAGAAGCCTTCCAGATATTCTCTGCGGTGTTGAGCATGCCTGTCTCAAGGATTACTTTGAGGTGGTGGTCGCCGCACACTGCTTTCAGTTCTGCAATCTCGTCGAAGCACTCCTGATAGCGTCCCTCGAGGAACTTACCGACGGAGAGAACGATGTCTATCTCGGTTGCACCGGCTTTGAGTGCGAGTGCGGTCTCTGCCACTTTCACTTCGAGGAAACTCTGGCTGCTGGGGAACACACCTGATACACAAGCGATGCGGAATTTCGGGTCCTTCAGCGCTTTGCGTACATATTCAGCCATCGCCGGATATACACAGATGGCAGCTACGTTAGGAATACCCGGGAATTTCTCCTCGAAGGTGTTGACAGCGTTCGCCATGCGCTCAACGCGTGCGATGGTGTCGTCTGCACTCAGGGTGGTGTAGTCGATCTGGTGGAGGCACTCCTTCCAAACTTCTACATTGTTATTCTCTGCAAAATGCTTTGCTTCGATGTCAGCCACTTGAGCTTTTACTTGCTCATCGGTAAACGGGCAGGGATACTGCGCAAATAATTCTTCAAAATTCATACAATTGGTATTTTAGGGTTAAACTTTTTTCGTTGTTTTCTTGGCGGTCTTGGGTTGTTCCTCCTCTACATCCGCCAGCCGTGCCATGATGGTCTCGTTTCCGCGAACAGCCTCACCTACGGTGACGAACATCTCCGTGTCGAGAGGTAGGTACATGTCCACGCGCGAGCCGAGTTTGATGAATCCGAGGTGGGTGTTACGATGCGCCTGATGTCCGGGCTTGGCGTAGGTCACGATGCGACGTGCCATGGCGCCGGCCACTTGACGAAGCGCAATCTGCACCTTGCTCGGCGTCTCGATGACAACTAACGAACGCTCGTTCTCCGTAGAGGACTTAGGCAACCATGCGCCTTTGTGACGACCTTTCTGGTGCTCGGAAACGAGGACGGTGCCCTCAATCGGATACCAGTTGGCATGCACGTTAAACGGCGACATGAAGATAGACACCTGCAAACGTTTGTCATGAAAATACTCGTTCTCCTCCGTCGGTTCCACCACCACTACGCGTCCGTCCGCGGGCGCGATGACGAAATTAGGGTCGTCTATCTCCAGCACACGAACAGGGTTGCGGAAGAAATAGGTGACGAATACAAGAAGCATCGCCGCGATGATAAGCGTGATAGCAGATACCCAGTGGGGTTCTACGAACAGATAAATAGGGACGTTAATGATGAAGAGGAGCAGTACTGTTCCAACAATCAATCCGCGTCCTTCTCTGTGAATTCTTGGTCTTTTCATATATTTAATTCAAACGATTTCAAACTATGTAAACCACTTCAAACCTCCTTATTGCCATGCGGCATAGGGGAACTGAGCGAGCATTTCTGCCGCTTGGTCGAGACCCTCTTGCATTTTCTTGCCAATCATCATCTTGAACATAAACGGTATATCCGCTTTGACGGTCAGTTTGATGCGTGTGTCGGTAGGGGTGAGTTCTTTGAGTTGAATCCAGAAATTCGCGTCCATCGGTATTCCTTCCGCGCCGAACTTAATGGTGTCGTTCTCGATGCGGTCCACGATGACGATGGTGATTTTCTGCGCGAGACCGTCTACTTTCATGCGGATACGGTCAGGTTCTATCTCCATTTCCTGCACTTTGTCTTGCGGAATAAACTGGCGTACACGCTCGATATTCTGCAGATTACTGAGCACGTGATAAATCTGCTGTGCCGAGCAGGGAGCGGAGGTTATTTTGCTTTCGTATTTGCTTTCAGACATATTTCACACATAATTTGCGGTGCAAAGGTACGACTTTTTTTGCATAAATGCAAATATTTTATTGTTTTTGTAACCTTTTCTCGTATTTTTGCACTTCTTTGGAGGTTCGGGCGATGCGTTTTTCGCATTCGCGGATGTCGGAAATGACCACCTGCAGGTGCTGCGCACGTTCATACATCGGGTCGTCGGTCGTCGTGAGACGCTTACCGTCGCGATACAGAAGAATAGGGTCTTTGCCGTCATCCCGCACTTCGATGCGCAGGCCGTTTCGTCCGTTGGTGATGTAATAACCGTGGTCCTGAAAACGGGCATTCTTCTCGTAAGAGAAGAGCGGAAGCAGGCTGTCGGCGACGGGCATCAGTTCAGCCAGTTGCGCCTGATAGTACGCTAAACTCTGCGTCTGTTGCACAAGAGCCACCGAGTCGCGACGGTGCTTCTCCGCCTTGTATTGCGCCACACGAGAGGGCCTGTCGCAGGACCCGAAGACCAGCACAGCAACCAAGAGAAAAAGAATTTTTCGTGTCATGGGAATAGGGTTTATAACCTCCTTTTATTTGCGCTGCAAAGGTACGCATTTTTTCTGAGATATGCAAATAGGCAGGCAAAAAAAAAAGAAAGAGGCATTCTCATCGACGTCCGGATTGCAAATGGCGTGTTTGTCTGTATTTTTGTCTTTTTACTAACAAAACAGAGGTGATAATATTGTTTTTTTATGATGCATACGAGAATTTTCGACTTTTTGTTAATAGTTGTGTACTTATTCATAACGGGCATATGGAAAAAAAGCAGTACTTTTGCAGCGTAATTTGGATTATCATATACAAAAAAGGAGTATTATGAAAAAGTTGCTATTTGCTATGGCTGTATGCTGTGCCGTGATGGTGCAGGCAGCTGCGTACAGTTATCTGGTGTTCACTAACACCGGTGGTACGACAACCGGTTTCAACGTGAGTAACCTCACGCTGACGGTGAATGGGAGTAACCTGCAGGTGACAAACGACGAAGGCACGGTGAATCTGGTATTGACCGACTTGGCTTCGATGCAGTTCTCCAATGACGGTTCGCTCGAGGGAATCGGGAATATCCTCGAAGCGGACAAACCGATTGACATTTATACGCCGCTTGGCGCAAAAATGGGACATTTCAACAACCTCATGGAGGCTGTAGGCAGCCTGGATAAAGGGCTCTACGTGATTTCTAACGGAAGTGTAACGCAAAAAATCGTAATACAATGAGACGCATAATAGGATTAGTGATTAGCGGATTAGCGTTTAGCGGTCTGCTGTGTGCGCAGACACTGAATGTGCAGGTGGGGAATGTGACCTACCGCTTTCCTGCGGAACAGGCAGGCGTGATGCCTTTTGAGAACGGTACGACGCTGACTGTCATGGGCAAGGAGTTTGCACTGACCGACATCGGCAACATGTACGTTGATGAAACAGCTGTGACCGACAACTCCGTGCAGGTGGTCTTCAGTAATGACAAGACGGATGTAACCGTAGCCGGAAACATCGCCAAGTTGCTGACTGTCAGTCAGAACGGAGCGCACGTGAAGATTGCGCAAAGCGCAGATACGGACGTGGAGATTACCTATACGCTCTCCGGCTCTTCTGCCGACGGCGGCTTCTACACCGAAGGTGCATACAAGGCAACGGTGGAGTTAGATAACTTGTCACTGACGAACGTGTCGGCTGTCTATTCGGGTGCGGCGGTTCATGTCCAGAACGGCAAGCGTATCAAAGTCAAACCGCTTAACGGCACGACCAACACCCTCGTGGACGCTGTGTCCGGCACGCAGAAAGGATGTCTGTACGTCAAGGGACACATTGAGTTCGCGCAGAAAGGCACGCTGAACATCACCGGAAACGTGAAGCATGGTATCAAAGCCGGTGAATACTTCACGATAAAGAACTCTACCATCAACATCGTCTCATCTGTCGGCGACGGCATCAACTGCGAGCAGTATTTCCTGATGGAGAGTGGTACGATAGCGCTGAACCATGTGGGCGACGACGGTATCCAATGTGATATAGAAGATACGGAGGCGGGTTCGACGGGTATCACGACGGACCACGAAGACGAGGACACGGGAAACGTGTATATCTCCGGCGGTAACGTCTCCTGTGCGGTGACGGCAGACGCAGCCAAATGCATCAAGTCCGAAGGCGACATGTATATCACCGGCGGCACGCTGACCTTAAGCACCTCCGGCGGTGGTGTATGGGATGAGACCAACGTGAAGACCAAAGCGTCTTCGTGTATCAGTGCGGATGGAAATATCGCCATCAGCGGCGGTACACTGAACCTCACCAGCACCGGTGCGGGTGGCAAGGGTATCAGCGGCGATGGGACGTTCACCGTCAGCGGCGAGGCGGAAATCACCGTCACCACCAGCGGTCAGGCGGTAGTGGCTTCGTCGAACGGTACACTTTCAATCGTCTCGAACTCCCGTACCTTGGATAACTATCAATCCGATTATAAATGCTCGCCGAAAGGCATCAAGATTGACGGCGACATCATCATCGACGGCGGTACCATCACCGTGACGACGACCGGAGCCGGCGGCGAAGGAATAGAGAGCAAGAATACCCTGACCGTCAACGGCGGACACATCACCGTCAATGCGTTTGACGACGGCATCAACAGCTCCAGCCACATGTATATCAACGGCGGTTATATCTTCGTCAAGGGTTCGAATAACGATGCGATGGATGCGAACGGGAATATGTATATCAAGGGAGGTCTTGTTTACGCCATCGGTGCTACGAATCCTGAAGTGGCATTGGATGCCAACACCGAAGGTGGATATAAGTTGTATATCTCCGGCGGAACGATAATCGCCGTAGGTAACCTCGAAGGTGGAGCGCAGATAAGCGGAGGCACATGCAAATACACCACTTCATGGACGGCGCAGAGCTGGTACGCACTCTATAACGGCAGCGACTTGGTAGCCGCCTTCAAGACGCCGACCAAGTCGTCTTCGTCCGGCGGTGGTCCCGGCGGCGGAGGCCCCGGTGGTGGCGGCAGTAGCCAGAAATTGGTTGTATATACCTCGTCCACACCGGCCCTGAAGTCAGGCGTGACCGTTGCTGACGGCACCGAGTACTTCGGCGGAATGGCAAACATCGGTTGCACTGTCTCGGGCGGTTCCAACGTCTCTCTGACCAATTACAGCAACAACGGATGGTAATGAAAAACAATGGGTAAAAGTTAATAGTTAAGTGAAAAGGGTGTGCCGCATTGGGCACACCCTTTTTTCAGGCCGCAGGCCGATGAAAGCATCGGGATTCTTACCACGCGTTGTAATGGATGTTCTCCGGTTTGTACTTGTCTTTGATGTCCGGCTGTTCGGCAGGAACACCTACAGGCACCACGCACAGCGGGATGATGTGTTCCGGCAGACCGAGCATCTCCTGTACCATTTTCGCGCGTTTCATGTCCGGGTGCAGACCTGTCCACACGGCGCCGAGGCCCATGGCATGAGCCGCTAAAAGGAGGTTCTCCGTTGCCGCTGACACGTCGTTAATCCAGAACGCCGCCATCTCGCCTTCGATGGCTTTGCTCAGGTCGCCGCAGGGGATGACAGCTATCGCCGGATGGTTGCTGCAGCGGGAGTAGGGCAGCGCTTCGCCGAGTTTGGCGATGAGGGCTTCGTCCGTCACGACGATGAAGGCCCACGGCTGTCTGTTGATGGCTGACGGAGCCGCCATGGCGGCACGCAGCAGCGTGTCAATTTGCGCCTCGCTGATTTTCTCGCCGGTGAACTCACGTACCGACACACGCGTCATAATGTTCTGGATGGCTTGATTTTCCATTTCAGTCTTGTCTTTTGTTTCATTGTTTGCGCACGCGGCGAACATCGTCACCGCCAATGCAAGTGTAAGTAGTTTCTTCATATCTTTTCATTTTTCAATTCGTTCCTTAAGTCATCGCTGATGTTATTGCCGATTTGACGGCAGACGTCCTGGCTCCAGCGCTGCGCCATCTTGACGCGCTCGGACGGGGTGCTGAGGCCTTGCAGTTTGGCGTAGATATAACCCGCGTTGAAGTTATCGCCGGCGCCTACCGTACTGACCGTCTCGATGGGTTGTACGGGGAACCTTTCAACTTTCACTTTCGTCCTTTCACCTTCATTCGGTGTGTACACCCGAATTTCACGGGCTCCGTCGGTGAGGATGAACCGCTTGCAGAAAGGCTTCACTTGCTCGTAGATAGCGTCCGCGTCGCTCAAGCCGTAAAGGTATTCGAAGTCCTCTTTCGAACCGCGAACGACATCCGCCAGACGCATGTTTTCTTCGATATTCGGCATCACATCCGGGATGTCGGGAATATGGCTCTTGCGGAAGTTGATGTCGTAATACATCCAAGCGCCTGCTTTTCGGGCATTGTGCAGTAGTTCGCTGACGGCAGAACGGATGGTCGGATTGATGGCGAAGAACGAACCGAAGAGTACGACGTCATCGGCAGTTATCTCAGGGAGCTTGCCGTCCAGCGCCGCGGAGGCGTGGTCCTTGTAGAACGTGTACTGCGCGTCGTTGTTTTCGTCCAGAAACGCGAGCGTGATATGCGATTTGGTGTTCGGGTGGCGGCATACGAACTCGTCCGACACGCCGTTGTCCCGCAGGAACTTGCATATCAAATCGCCTATGTGGTCGCCGCCCGTCTCCGTCACCATGACACACGGAACACCGGCCCGACCTAAGGACACGATACTATTAAACGTTGAACCACCCGGAACGGCCTTCTGCGGCTGGTCGTTCTTGAAAAGAATGTCCAACACTGTCTCGCCTATGCCTATTACCCGTGTCGCCATGATACAGAATTTGGCTGCAAATTTACTGCTTTTTTTTGATATATGCAAATATCTTTGATATTTTTCTTGTTCTTGTTTTTACGTCCAAAAAGCCCGAAAAACATATATTATATATTTATATATAATATAGGATAAAACACAAGAAAAATCCTGCGATTTCTCCTGCAAAAACCGAAAAATTGTAGAATTTTTGCACCAAATTAGTGCGTGATAAGTGCGTCGTAAGTTGGTGATAAGTACGTCGTAAGTGCGTCGTTTTCGGAGTCGGCTGCTGGTGATTCAAGACGCGTTGTCAGGTCGATATTCATTCGATAATAAATAATATGGCAAAAATCAAACACACGCCCGACATCCAAGAGATGATTGGAGCACATTCAAAAAACGGTACGGTGGAGCGCCGCAAAGTATTCCGTGACTACGATGGCAATATTACCAAAGTAGGTCGTCTGGAGGCGTATAAGCCGAATCCCCGTAATTTCAAGACCAGCCCTGCGCTCATCCGCGAACGGGCAAATATGTCGCAGTTCGGTGCCGCTTCCCAGTTTGCAAAGGAGTTCATTGACGCACTTAAGTTCAAGACTCTTCTCCCGCCGGAAAAGCAAACGATGCTGGACAATTACAAGGCTCGTTTCTATGCCCAATTGAAAGGCACACCGGACCCAATTGCCCCAAAGGACAAGGATGGCAATTACCTCATCTATGCCCGCATAGACAACTTCATCCGTGCCGTCCTCCGCAAAGAGCGCCCCTTCGGTTGATTCTATGTTCATTGTGTTGGATATATCCAACAATCAGCGGCGGCAAAAATGCCGCCGCCTGTTTACCTCTTCGCCTAAAAAGAAAGTTCCGTAACTCCGTCAAAAATAACCGGCATCTCGGCGATAGACTGTATACGTTCTTTGCCATCCTCCATTGTGTAGTATGTAACCACGCGCCCGTAACCTTCTATCCAGTAACTCTTTCGTTGGTGTTTGTGCTTCACATTATTGACAACAAAAGAAATATTCTCCGTAATTTTTATGGCTTTGGTTTTAGACCCCATGAACATGACAAAGACATATTCGGATTTGCCTTCTATTTTTTCGCCTTGTTCGGTCTCGGACCAAGTGTAAGGCTTGTCTTTCCATGGAAAAGCAAAGAGTGTTCTTTTGTCTTGATATTTGGTACTTCCGGTTAACCTGTTCTGCTTGATTTGAAAATCAGAAATGACGGTATTATTTACTACGCGGTAGCGATAATAATTGGTTGCCGACTGCATTCCCATGCCAATATACACTTCCTCGACAAGATAATTGTCATATTGCTCGGACACGAAACTGTATTGACTCATGGAAATCGTTTTTCCATCAGTGTCCAAAGTACTGAAGGTCCGATTGCCAAAGGGATAAATATAATCCTCAAAATTATATTCTTCGGCATTACAAATCGCTGAAAGCGACATCATTACGATTAAAATTGAAAGTAACTTTTTCATGAATTTTGCGGCTGTTATATCCCATCGCCCCGTCGGTTTTAATTGTGA